>ERZ1370068.2763-contig-1893_pt1 | contig 136577 bp, 163 predicted proteins | sample MGYA00561227_ERZ1370068 | MGnify/ENA primary metagenome ERZ1370068 (study PRJEB38410, sample SAMEA6850437) | metagenome | study: Metagenomic assessment of the ecological functions of the soil: analysis of the soil microbiota associated with the...
GGCATCAAGGTCTACATCGACAAGCACAGCGCGCCCTACCTCGAGGGCAGCGAGATCGACTTCGTCGACAACAACATGATGGGCGCCGGGTTCGCGATCAAGAATCCGAACGTGAAGTCGAGCTGCGGCTGCGGTCAGTCGCACCGCTTCTAAGCTCCGCGCCAGCGGTGCGCGTCCGGGTCCGTCTCTTCGCCCGGTACCGTGAGGCGCTCGGACGCGAACAGCTCGAGGTCGATCTTCCTGAGGGCGGCACCGTCGAGTCCGCCTGGTCGGCGGTCGCCGACCGCCATCCCGAGCTCGCGCAGTTCCGTCCGTTCACCCTGTTCGCGGTCGGCCACGACTACGTCGCCGCCGACCATCGTCTGGCGCCCGACGACGAGCTCTGCCTGTTCCCGCCCGTGAGCGGCGGCGCCGCGCCCGATATCTTCCGCGTCGTCGACCGAGCCGCTGTCGCCCGGACGCGATCGCGCGCCGAGGTGGACGATCCGGGTGCGGGCGGCGATCGTCATCTTCTCGGCGTGTCGTGCGGAACCAGACCGGCGGCCGACCGGTCAAGTATCCTCGAGTACGAGGCGCACGCGCCGATGGCCGAGGTGAAGATGCGCGAGATCGGCCAGACCGTGCGCGCGCGCTGGCCGGGGTGCAAGGCGGTCGCGATGCTCCATCGCGCCGGGCGGCTCGAGATCGGCGAGGCGAGCGTGCTCATCGCCGTCTCCGCCGCAGCACCGCGGCGACGCGTTCGAGGCGTGCCGCTACGCGATCGACACGCTCAAGCGCACCGTCCCGGTCTGGAAGAAGGAGCACTTCGAGGACGGCGAGGTGTGGGTGGGCCTGCAGGGCGGCTAGCCGGTTGGGCCTGCGCGCGCACCTGAGCGCACCATTCGCCGCCACGCGATGCTCGCGGGCGGCGAAACCGTCCTAGTCGCCGTGTCGGGCGGTGCGGATTCCGTCGCGCTGCTGCACCTCCTGGCGAGCCTGGCCCCGGCGTGGCGACTCCGGCTCCACGTCGCTTCACGTCGATCATCAGCTCCGCCCCGAGTCGTCCGCCGACGCCGACTTCGTCCGGACGCTCGGGGCGCGCCTCGGCGTTCCCGTCGACGTCGCGACCGTCGATGGTCGATTCCGGCGGGGCTCGCTCGAGGCGGCGGCGCGGGCAGCCCGGTACGCAGCGCTCGAGGCGGGCGCCGCCCGCGTCGGCGCCCAGCGCATCGCGCTCGGTCACACCGCCGACGATCAGGCCGAGACGGTGCTGATGCGTCTTCGTGCGAGGGCGCGGGAGTGCGCGGCCTGGCCGGGATCCCGCCGGTGCGCGGCCGATCATCCGCCCGCTCATCGAGGCATCGCGGCCGGCGCTCGAGGCCGAGCTGCGGCGCGCGGGACTCCCGTGGGTCGAGGATCCAGACGAACCGCGATCCGAAGTTCCTCCGCAACCGGATTCGCCACGAGCTGCTTCCGCTCCTCGCCGACTCGTACAATCCCGAAGTCGCGGCGGCGCTCGCGCGTGGCGTCGACGCTCGCGCGCGACACGGTCGCGCGCACTCGATCAGAGCCGCCGCCGCCGAGCTCGAGCGCCTCGCCACGTCTGGAGCGACCGGCGCCGTGATCCTTCCGCTCGGCGCCTGCGCGCTGCCGCGCCAGATCGCCGCCGAGGTGCTGCGCCAGGCCGCCGGCGCGGCTCGGGAGTCGCGCCCCGCTGAGGGCGTGGTCGCACCGCGGGCTCAGACGGGCCGTCGCGGTCCCGCCGCCCCGGCGTCCGTTCAGGCTGGGCGGGGTCACCGATCGAGGTCAGCGGCGCGCTCGCGCCGCCTGGCGACGGGCTCCGCTGCCCGCGCTCGATCGCGCGCCCGCTCGACGTCCCGGGCCGGACGGAGCTGCCGGAGATCGGCCAGGCGCTCGAGGCGCGGATCGTCGGCGCCGAGGCCTACGCGATGCCCCGCGATCCGAGCCGCGTGGCCTTCGATGCCGACGAGCTCGGCGGCGGACCGCTCGTCGGTCCGGGCGCGGCGTCGCGGCGACGCGCTTCGTTCCGTTCGGCGGCGCCGAGAGGCGGCTCAAGACGCTCCTGATCGACGCGAAGGTGCCCCGCTGGGACCGCGCCTCGCGTGCCCGGTGATCGAAGCGCGGCGGCGTCGATCGTCTGGATCGGCTACCTCCGGCGCTCCGCCACGGCCCGCGTGACCGCCCGGACACAGACGCGTGCTGGAGCTGGCTCTCGTGCCTCTGGCGAAGACCGACCGCGGCCGGTAAAGTAGAGGCCGAGCCGCCGATGAAGCCACTCGTCGCCTGCTCCTGTTCACGCTCTGCTCGCCGTCGCCCGCCTGGGCTCAGCAGCGTCCGGCTCCGGCCGAGCAGCGCCCGGCGCGCCGAAATCCGACCCGCGCGCGATGCTGCGGGCACTGGAGGACGCGTTCAGCCGCCGTCGCGCCGATCGCGCCACGCCGGCCGTGGTGCACGTGAGCACCGGTGCCAGAAGAAGCAGCCCGGCCGGCGCGCAGCAGGAAGAGGTCCCGGAGCGGTTCAGGAGTTCTTCGGCGACGAGTTCTACGATCGCTACTTCCGCCGGCGGCCGCGCGAGGACGCGCGCGCACCGGCTCGGGCGTCCTGGTGGATCCGAAGGGATACATCTTGACGAACAACCACGTGATCGAGAACGCTCAGGAGATCATCGTGCGCCTGTCCGATCAGCGGAAGTTCACCGCGCAGTCTCGTCGGTCGAGATCCCAAGACCGACCTCGCGGTGCTTGAAAGTGGACGCGCCCGCGCCCGTTGCCGGTGGCCGAGCTGGGCGATTCCGAGCCAGCTGCGCGTCGGTCAGTGGGCGATCGCGATCGGCAACCCGTTCGGGCTCGACCGCACCGTCACGGTCGGCATCATCTCCGCCACGGCGCGCACGCGCGGTGGGCGTGACGCAGTACGACAACTTCATCCAGACCGACGCCTCGATCAACCCCGGCAACTCGGGCGGCCCGCTCCTGAACATCGACGGCAGGGTGATCGGCATCAACACGGCGATCGTCGCCGCCGGCCAGGGCATCGGCTTCGCGATCCCGATCAACCAGGCGCGCGACGTGATGCAGCAGCTCATCACGCGCGGCCGCGTGGTGCGCGGCTGGCTCGGCATCGTCATCCAGGACCTGACCGACCAGCTCGCCGGGAGCTTCGGCGTGAAGGAGCGGGAGGCGTCCTGGTGGCCGAGGTGATGAAGGGGAGCCCCGCGGACACCGCGGGCCTCAAGGCGGGCGACATCGTCGTGGAGCTGAGCCGGCTCGGCGATCAAGGAGGTGCCCGACCTCCAGCGCAGGGTGGCCGCGGTGAAGCCGGGACAGACGATGAAGCTGACGGTGATCCGCGAGCGCGAAGCCGATGTCCTGTCAGCGTGAAGATGGGTGAGATGCCGTCCGACGAGCCGGTGGTGGCGGAGGGGCCGGCGACCGACGAGTGGGGGCTGAGCGTGGAGGCGCTCACGGGCGACGCGGCACTGCGCCTCGACCTGCCGGTCAACCGCGGTCTGCTCGTGACCGACGTGCAGCCCGGGAGCCCGGCCGAGAAGGCGGGCTCGCGGCGCGGCGACGTGATCCTGGAAATAGCGCGCCGGTCGGCGGACGATCCGGCCAACGCTCTTCAAGGCGCTGGGCGCGCTCAAGCCCGGCGAGTCGCTCCTGATCTACGTGCACCGCGCCGGCGGCAGCGGCGGCGGCGCCAATCAGTACCTCGTGATGGAACGCTCGCGCAAGCCGTGACCGCCGCGACCAGACGGCGCCGCCGGGCACGGTTCTCGTCGTCGACGACGAGGAAAGCGTGCGGGCCTCGGTGCGCGCCATCCTCGAAGAGACCTGCGACGTGCTCGAGGCCGCCAACGGCGCGCAGGCGCTCGATGTCTTGAAATCGCACGAGATCGACCTGGTCATGCTCGATCAGCGCATGCCCGGCGAGGCCGGCATCGACGTGCTGCCGCGTATCAAGGCCGCCGACCCCTCGACCATCGTGGTCATCGCCACCGCGGTTCGCGAGCTGCGGACCGGCCGTCGAGGCGCTCAAGCGTGGCGCCTACGACTACCTGACCAAGCCCTTCGACGTGGACGACATCCTGATGCTGGCCCAGCGCGCCCTCGAGAAGCGCGCGCTGGAGCGCGAGGTGCTCTATCTGCGCTCGGCGCTGGCGGGCGCCCCGTCCGACGCGGGCGGGCTGGCCGGGGCCTTCGAGGGAATGGTCGGGCGCCATCCGGAGATGGTCCGCATCTACCAGCTCATCACGCAGATCGCGCCGACCCCGACCACCGTGCTGATCACCGGCGAGAGCGGCACGGGCAAAGAGCTGGTCGCGCGCGCTATTCACGCGCGGAGCGAGCGCGCGGGCCAGCCCTTCGTGGCGGTCAACGTGGCGGCGATCCCCGACGGGCTGGTCGAGTCCGAGCTGTTCGGCCACGAGAAGGGCGCCTTCACCGGCGCGCACGCGAAGAAGCTCGGACGCTTCGAGCTCGCCCACGGCGGCACCATCTTTCTAGATGAGATCGGCAGCCTGCGGCTCGACCTTCAGGCGAAGCTCCTGCGGGCCCTGCAGGAGCGCGAGATCGAGCGCCTGGGAGGCGTGCGCGCCATCCCGGTCGACGTCCGCATCGTCGCGGCGACGAACGTCAACCTGAAGGACGCGGTGCGGGCGCGGGCGTTTCGCGAGGACCTCTACTACCGGCTGAACGTGGTTCCCGTCCACGTGCCGCCGCTCCGCGAGCGCCGCGAGGACATCGGCCCGCTCGTGCAGTACTTCGTCCGCAAGATCGCGCGCGAGTGCAGCCGTGACGTGCGCGGCGTGTCGGCCGGCGCCCTCGAGGTCCTGACCCGCTACGACTGGCCGGGGAACGTGCGCGAGCTCGAGAATGTGCTGCACCGGGCGGTGGTGCTGACGCGGAGCCAGGTCATCCATCTTCAGGACGTGCCGCTCGACGTGGCGATGCCGGAGACCGGATCGCGCGTGGGCGAGGACACAGGCCCGCCGCTCCGCGAAGCCCTGGAGCAGTTCGAGCGCCAGTACATTCTCCGCGTGCTCGAGGGCGTGGGCTGGAACGTGAGCCACGCGGCGCGGCGCCTCGGCGTGCACCGCAACACGGTCCTCACGAAGCTCTCGGCCTGGCGCATCCAGCGTCCGGGTACCGGCGAGGGGCGCAGCCTGGGTCTCTAGAGCCGCCACCTGAAGATCAACTTCCAGAACGGTAACTTTCGCTATCTGTCGGCGCCGCTCCACACGCCGATGGACGTGCTCGACGTCGCGTCTCTGGAGCTGAACATCCTGTTCTTGGTGGGACCGGTAGGCACGCCCGATCGCGCGCTCGTCAACGCGCCCTGCGTGTACGAAGTGCTGTGAGGACTCGTCCGAGCTACCGGAGCGGGCGCCTCACCAGGTGAAGAGGTTGTTGAAGAAGTGCTTCACCTTCTCGGTAAAGGTCGAGTCTCCGCTCGATTGAGTCGACGTCGTCGTCCCGGCCGCCGGCATGGCCGTGGAAGTCGCCGAGGCATCCCGCTGTACGGTCTGCGGCGCGCCGTCCTTCGGCTCCAGGGTTCCCGCCGTCGCGGCCGTGGCTGGCGGGACGACCTCGGAGGCGCTGAGCGTGAGGTACGTGTACCAGAGCTTCTCGTAGATGTGGACCTCGACCGCCTTGCCTTCCTTCTCGTAGACCAGCCACGTATCCGAGGGCGACGACGTCCTGGACACGCCCTGCCAGCCGTTCGACTCGAGGTACGAGCGCATCACGTCGCTGAGGCTGTCCGGCTCCAGGCGTCCCCGATAGACGAGCTGACCGGCCCGGGCGGCCGGCGACTCGATCATGACCGAGCGATCCGGCTGGTACGTGAGGCCCGTCGGTAGCGGGATGTCGTCGAACTGGCGTCGCGGCGCCGTGGTGGTCGTCGCGCACGCGGCGGTCAGGAGTCCGAGCACGGCGAAGGCGGCAATTCGTGTTTTCATGCGCGCAGCCTAGCAGCCACCCTGCCAAGCCCCAAGAAATTAGGTGCGCTAGGCTCCGCTCGCGAGCCCATACATCACGCCCCAGAGCGCCAGGAAGTCGCGGGCCCCCTGCCATCCGGAGGCACCCTGGCGCCTTCACGTGGTCCACGACGCCGACCAGCACGAGCGTCGTCCGCTCCGGACGCGCCGCCGCGAGCCGCAGGCTCTCGGTGTAGGGCACCGCACGGTCCTCGCGGCCGTGGACCAGGATGAGGCGCGCGCGGATGTCGCGGGCCACCCTGACCGGCGAGAGAGCGTCGAGGTAGCGTTGAAGCTCGGCAGGCGGCGCGCGCAGGAAGGCGCGATGCGCCCCCAGGGTCCCCGCCTTCCAGCAGGGCGCGTGATGGCGGATCGAGGCCGATCGCCGTTGGCCCGCACGAACATTCGTACCAGCTCGGGATCGTGGGCCACCCGGCCGCCGAGGCCATCGTAGCCGTAGGCGCCGGTCAGCCAGAAGCGCACCACCTCGCTCGCCGACGCGTAGCCGCCGAGGCTCAGGACCGCTCTGACGCGGTCGCGCACGCGTGGGTCCGCGGCCGCCAGCAGCGCCGGCCCGGCGCCCACGCTCACGGCGACCACGACGGACGGCTCCGCCCGCGCGGCGAGTGCGGCCACCACCGGCTCGACGTCCTCCGACCCGAGCCGTCCTCGGGTGAGACCGGGAATGGTGGGTACCGCGACGTCGAATCCAGCCCGGGAAAGGAGCGCCGCCGCCTCCCGCACGCGCGGGTCGTCCTTGCCGGCGGGGAGAATCCGTGAACGAGCACCAGCGCGGCGCCGCGATGCGTTCCGGCCCGAGCATAGAGATCGACGCTGGCACCCGGGACGAGGAGCGGCTGCCGGGACGGCGTGGCGGTCAGCGTCGAGAGCGCCGGGGGCCGCCCGTGGTTCAGGAACTCCAGCAGGAACGCGCCGGCCAGCAGCGAAGACCACGCGGCCTGCGCGACGGGGACGACAAGGAGAAAGGCGAGGAGGAGAGCGGCGAGCCGCGCTACTTCCGGTTGATGCACGTCACGAGGCGCCACCCGTCGAACATGTTGACGTGGGCGATCGACTCGGGCACGAGGTCCACCTGCTCGAGCAGGGTGCCAGGGGCAGATTCGACTTCCAGCCCAGGCGCGTGCAGACCGGCGCCAGCATGTCCTCGACCCAGCCCGTCAGCCGCCGCTCGCTGCGGAAGTGATTCAGGATCACGAGGATCCCGCCGGGCTTCACCACGCGCCGCATCTCGCGGAGCACGGCGACCGGATCGGGCACGGCCGAGATCGTGTAGGTCGCCACCACCTTGTCGAACTCGTTGTCGCCGAAGCTCATGGACGTCGCGTCCATGACCTTCAGGATGATGTTGGGCATGGCGAGGGTCTGGACGCGCTCGACCGCCTTGTCCAGCATCTCCTGCGACAGGTCGATGCCGGTCAGCCGGCACGTTGCCGGGTAGAGCGGCAGGTTCAGGCCGGTGCCGATGCCGACCTCGAGGACGGAGTCGCCCCGCTGGAGCGCGAGCTTTCGATGGCGGCAGTGCGCCCGGGAGCGAAGATCCAGTCGAAGACGAAGTCGTAGACCGGAGCCAGGAGCTCGTACGCGCGCTCGACCTGCCTCTTCTCTAACGCTACGTCCACTCAGAGCCCTCCGCTGGAGTCGGTTTGGGATTGAGGCCGGTCGGAGCCGAGAGCCGCCGACATTCTAACCACGGCGGGCCGGCGTTGCCAAGTGACTTTTCACGTGACCACCGCTAGAGCAGGAACCTGATCAAGAGCGTGGCAAGCCCCAGAAACGAAAAAATCCGAAGACATCCGTGAATGTCGTGATTATTACGCTCGACGCGATCGCGGGATCGACCCGGGACGTCTTGAGCGCGATCGGGATGAGGGTGCCCACGATCGCGGCCACGATCATGTTGAAGACGAGCGCGACCGCGAGGATCAGCGCGAGCAGGAGCTGCCCCTTCCAGAGGTAGGCGATCACGGCGATCACCAGGCCGTTGGCGGCGCCGGTGGTGATCCCGAGCCAGAGCTCCTTCCGGAGAACGCGCCGCAGCACGGCGGCGGTCATGTCGCCCAGCGCGATGCCGCGAACCACGACGGTGGCGGTCTGGGTGGTCGCGATGCCGCCCATCGAGGCGACGATCGGCATGAACACCGCGAGCGTCGCGAGGGTCTGGATGGACGACTCGAAGAGGCCGATGACCGAGGCCGCCAGCACGGCGGTCCCGAGGTTGATCAGCCGCCAGAGGTTGCGCTTGACGAAGACAGCCCGGGGCGGGTCGAGCACGGTCTCGTCGCCGGCGACGCCGCCGAGGCGCTGGATGTCCTCGGTCGCTTCCTCGCGGATGACGTCGATCACGTCGTCCACGCCGATGGTGCCGAGGAGCCGCCGGTTGACGTCCACGACGGGGATCTGGATCAGGTTGTAGTGCTGGACGAGGCGGGCCACCTCCTCCTGGTCCGTGTCCACGCGCGCGCTTTCCACCTCGTCCGTGCGAATCGCGCGCACGGGCGTCGCCGGATCGGCGGCCAGGAGCCGGTGCAGGGGAACGACGCCGACCAGATGGTCGTGGTCGTCCACCACGTAGAGATAGAACGCGCCGTCGCCCGTCGCGGCCTTGCGAATGTGCTCGATCGCCTGCGCGACGGTGGTCTCCTCGCGGACGGCGATGAACTCGGGCGACATGAGCCGGCCCGCCGTGCCCTCCCTGTACTCGAGGAGCTCCTGGACCTCCTCGGACTTCTCCTCCTCCATCAGCTCGAGGATTTCGTCGGCCTGCTCCTTGGGCAGCTCCTCGACGACGTCCGCGACGTGCTCGGGCGGCATCCGGTCCAGGACGCGCGACACCTCGACTTCCGGGAGCGAGCCGACCAGCTCGCGCAGCGTCGGGTCGTCGAGCTCGGCGAGCACTTCGCCCGCGTGATGCGGGCTCAGGAGGCGGAAGACGCGGACCTGGTCCTCGGGCGGCAGCTCGCGGATGACGCGCGACACGTCGGCCTGGTGCGCGTCCTCCAGGAGGTCGGCGAGCCGCTCGTCGCGGCCCTCGCCGAGAAGCTGCTTGATCGATTCGCTCAGCCGCTCCGTCTCTTCCATCTCACCACGGAGTATGACGCGGCCGAGGCGCGGGGCAAGCGGATTTTGCCCCGCGCCGGCGAGGCGGCTGGTCTCGGGCGTCAGGCGCCGAACTTGTTGAGGCGCAAGGCGTTGGCCATCACCAGCGGCATCAGATGCTGGGCGGGGATCACGCCCAGGCTTCCCGCGGCGCAGGCGCGCTCGGTGAAGGCCGTCACGTCGTCGGCGCCGCAGTAGCGGCTCCAGATCATGACCGGGACTGGCTGCCAGCCGTGGCCGGACAGGATCGACGGCGTCGCGTGATCGCCGGAGACGATCAGGACGTCGGGCCCGAGCGCACGGATCTCGGGGATCGCCCGATCCAGCCGCTCGAGCGCCTGGACCTTGGCGTCGAAGTTTCCGTCCTCGCCCGCCTTGTCGGTGTCCTTGTAGTGGACGAAGAAGAAGTCGTTGGCGGCCCAGTGCTCCTTGAGCGTCGCGAGCTCGTCGTCGAAGGTGCTCCCGGTCTTCAGAATCTCCATCCCGACCAGTCTCGCCAGGCCGCGGTACATCGGATAGGCGGCGATCGCCGCGCTGCGAAGGCCGAACACCTCGGGAAAGCGGGGAGCTTCGGCAGCTGATCGAAGCCGCGCAACAGGACCATGTTCGCGGGCGCGGCGTCGGCCAGCAGGCGTCGCGCCTCCATGACGAAGCGATTGACGAGCGCGGCGGTGGCTTTCGCCCGCGGCTCGAGGGCTCTCACGGTGAGCGGCGGCTTGCCGAGCACCTGGGGATCGGTCTCGGAGAGCCGCGCCGAGATCCCGCCGCTCTTGCCCTTCGCGCGGAGGACGAGTACAGAAGCGGTAGTCCTTTCCGGGCTCGACGAACACCTCGACGCCGGGAAGCTTGATGCGCCGGAGCCGCTCGGTCAGGCGCACGGACACCTCGGTCGCGATCCGGCCGGCGCGCCGGTCGGTGATCCGGCCCGTGCCGTCCACGGTGCAGAAGTTTCCGCGCGCGGCGACGTCGCCGGCGCGAAGGTCGAATTCGATGCCGAGCGCCTCGAGCACGCCGCGGCCCACCTGGAACTGGAGTGGATCGTAGCCGAAGAGTCCGAGGTGCCCGGGCCCGCTGCCCGGGGTGATCCCGGGCGCGACGTGGCGGATGAGGCCGCAGGCGGCCTCGGTGGCGAGCTGAGACAGATTGGGCAGATGCGCGGTCTCGAGCTCAGAGCGGCCCGTCTCGGGTCGCGGAAGCCCCCGAGCCCGTCGAGCGAGACGAGGACGATCTTCGTCGTGTTCGAGATGACGAGCGGCGCGATCACATCGAGCATCGCCGGTCTCACGCATCCTTCACGGGATTCTCGATCTGCCCGAGACCGGTGATCTCCAAACGGCAGGTGTCGCCCGGCTGGAGGAAGACCGGCGGCTTGCGCGCGAATCCGACGCCCGGCGGTGTGCCGGTCGCGATCAGGTCGCCCGGCGAGAGGGTGATGAGGTTCGAGAGGTAGCTCACCAGATAGCGCACGTCGAAGATGAACGTCTTGGTGTTCCCGCTCTGCATCTGCTTTCCGTTGACCCAGAGCCGGAGCTCGAGGACGTGGGGGTCGGGAACCTCGCCGCGGTCCGCGATGTACGGACCGACCGGCGCGAAGGTCTCCGGGATCTTCCCGGCCATCCACTGGCTCCCGATGAACTGGAAATCACGGGCGCTCACGTCGTTGATGATCGTGTAGCCGGCGACGTAGTCGAGCGCCTTGTCCTCGGCATGAAGCGCGCCGTGCGCCCGATGACCACCTCGAGCTCGACCTCCCAGTCCAGCTGCTGCGAGCCGCGGGGGCGCAGGATCGGCTCGCCCGGGTCGATGATCGCGTTCGACCACTTCGCGAAGATCGGCGGCTCCTTGGGAATCGGCTGATTGGCCTCTTCCGCGTGGTCTCGGTAGTTGAGCCCGATGCAGATGAACTTCCCGGGATCGCTGATCGGCGCGTGCAGGCGCGCCGACGCGGCGGGCACCGTCACCCATTCCTTGATCCCGGCGATCGCCTCCTCGGCGGCGGAACCGCCCTCGAGAAAGGCGCGGGTGCTGGTCGGCACCAGCGCCGCGGCGATCTCGCCGGCGCGCACGACGCCGCGCCGCGTCAGAGTGGCGGCGAGGCTTGCCTGAAGGTCTGCGATCCGGTCGCCCTGGATTGCGCCGAGGCGCGGGTGCTGGCCGTTCGTGGAGAAGCGTACGAGCTTCATGGGTGACTGGCCTCCCGGTTCAGAATGTGCGCGCCGATTATAGCGTTTGTCGAGTTTACGTGCCGCCGGTCCATTTGTTATCATGAGCGTCTAGGATTATGCTTCGGGCGGAGCCCTTAGGGAGCGGACAATGTCTCCCTGAGGACTACTGGGAGGAGGTTCCCTTGATGAAGACCGGAATGAGGATCCTCGCCGTCGCGGTGTCGCTCCTCATGCTCATGACTGGCCCGCTGGCTCCGATCGCGTTCGCCCAGCAGCCTCCTCCTCGCGCAGCCCGGCCAGCCCGCGCAGCCGGCTGCCGCGCGCAGCCTGAGCCGGCTGCGCAGCAACCGGCCGCAGCAGCCCTTGCCCCAGCCCGAGCCCGTCTCGAGCTCGCGCGGCTCTGACTCGGCCGCCTACAACGTCGGCGCCGGCATCGCGAACGTGTTCTACATTCCCGGCAAGTGCGTCCTGTGCGCCGCCGGCGTCGCGTCCGGAGTCCTCATCATGCTCTTCACCGTCGGGTCCGCGCCGAGACCGGCCGCGTACTTCGCCCGAGAGGGATGCGGCGGTCGATGGTACCTCGTCGGTGACGACCTCCGGCCTGAAACGGACATCAGAGCCTTCGATTGGGAGAGGGACGGCACCATCAGGTTCTAGACCTTTCGTTCCTCGCCCCGTCGCCGCGTTGCTGTTCGCGGCGCTGCTCGTGGCGTTCGCCGCGGGGATCTGGGGCACGGTCCTCCGGCCTTCGGCCTACGAGGTTCGCGGCACCTTCGTGGCGCGTCCGGCGCCGGACCTGATCCTGGTTCGCCACGAGGCCGTCGCGCCGCTCGGCATGGGCGCCATGGAGCTGATGGCCATCTCGGCGGCGCCCGCGCTCCTCGATCCGATCGCACCGAAGCCGGGCGACGGCGTGAAGCTCGCCGTTCGCCAGCAGAACGATCAGCTCATCCTGCTCCGGATCGAGAAGCTCCCTGAGTCACCGCGAGCGGGCGAGTCCGCGCACGTAGCGGACGAGCGCCTTGATGTCATCGTCGCTCAGCGTTGCGCCGAAGCCCGGCATCCCCGGCCTGCCGATGGGCGCCCCGCCGTGCTTGATGATGTCGAAGAGGTACTCGTCGGAGCGGTGGCCGATCGCTCGTGGCGTCGGCGAGGTTGCCGGGACGGATGAGGAAGAGCGCCGCTCGCCACGAGCCCGTGCCCGTCCGCGCCGTGACACGTCGAGCACAGGCCCAGGTACAATCGCTCGGCGCCCGATGCGCCGGCCGGTGGCGGAGGCGTGTCAAGGAGCCAGCGCCAGCCCGCCGGCAAAGACGCCCGATCGCCGCGAGGACGATCAGGAGGGCCAGGAGCGGCCGGCGCATGAGGGCGAGGATAGCATCGGCAAATGGCTGCAGCCGAGACCCACTTGACAACGGGCGGCGGAAAAGCATAAAGAAGCTAATTCTTTACGTGGGTTGCTCGACCCACTGACCGGCGCTCAGGACAGCCCAAGGAGGCTCACGATGACGTGACCCGCAACTAGCCCAAACCGGGCCCTCCGACTCTCAACCGCCGGAAATTCCTCGCGGCCGCCGGTGCGGGCGTCGCTGGCAGCTCGCTGCTAGACGATGCTCGACGCGCGCCAGGCGCCCGCGCAGATCAAAGGGACGACACTGCGCATCCTGCAGTGGAGCCACTTCATCCCCGCCTACGACAACTGGTTCGACGACAAGCTCGCGAAGGAGTGGGGCGAGAAGAACGGCGTCAAGGTGCGGGTCGATCACATTCCGCACCTCGAGCTGCCGGCGCGGATGGCCGCAGAATACGCGGCCGGGCGCGGGCCACGACATCATCATGAACGGCTCGTCGATCCTCACGCGGCTCTACTACAAGAGCCTCGCGGACCTGTCCGACATCTACGACGCGGCCGGCAAGAAGCACGGCGGCTGGATCCCCACCGCGAAGGCCCTCGGTCGAGGCGGAGGGACGCCAGTACGGCATTCCGCTCTTCTACATCCTGCTGCCGATGACGTACCGCAAGGATCTGTTCGATGCCAACGGTCTCAAGGCGCCGGACACCTGGGAGCTGGCCCGCGTCGCGGCGCGCACGCTGAAGCCGAAGGGGCATCCGACCGGCATCCAGTTCTCGCAGTGCGCCGACGCCAACCTGAACTGGCGCTCGGTCCTGTTCAGCTTCGGCGGCGCCGAGCTCGATCCGTCGGGCGAGAACATCCTCGATCGACTCAAGGAGACGCGCGAGGCGCTCCGGTTCGCCAAGGCGCTCTACGACGAGGGCATGACGGCCGGAGGTCTTCTCCTGGGACGACGCCTCCGACAACCGCTATCTCGCCTCCGGCGTCGCGTGCTGGGTCCACGACGCGATCTCGGCGTACCGCACGACAGAGGACACCAACCCCGACGTGTTCAAGAACACCTATCATCGGCATGGAGCCGGCGGGGCCGGGCGGCAAGCGGGTCAACACGTGCGCGGCGAACGTGTGGATGGTGTGGAAGTTCTCCAAGAACCAGCACGGCCGCCAAGGAGTTCCTCGACCACATGGTCGACACATTCAGCGAGGGCATGGTGTCCAGCCGCGGCTACAACATGCCGTACCTGAACGGCCTCGCCAAGAAGCCGATGCCGGTGATCGGCACCGATCCCAAGCTTCAGATCCTGCAGGACTTCCCGCCGATCGTGGCGTTCTATGGCTATCCCGGACCCTTCGTCACCCCGATCCAGGAGGTCGTCAACCTGTTCGTCCTGCCCGACATGTTCACGCGTGTCGCGCGCGGGCCAGAGCATCGAGGACGTCATGAAGTGGGGGATGGGGAGTACCGGCGGATCTTCGCGAAGCACAAGAGGGCATGACGCCCACCTCGCTTCACGGCGGCGGCCCGGAGCCTACGGCCCGGGCCGCCGTCGTTTCTGTCGCCGCCCCGCGCGCTCGCGTGTCTGGTTCCAGAGCCAGACCTCGCGCCGGCTCGCGTTCGGCTATCTCACTGCTGGCGCCCGGCGGCGCTCTACGTGCTGCTCCTGGTCGGCGCGCCGTTCCTGTTCTCGCTCTATCTCGCGGTCAGCGACGCCAACGTCGGCGAGCCCGTCGCCACACTTCATCGGGCCTCGAGAACTTCCGGTCGGCGCTGGGAGATGGATACCTTCTGGATCGCGCTCCAGAACAGCGTCGTGTTCCTCGTCGTGGCCGCGATCTTCAAGAGCCTCCTCGGCACCTCGCTCGCGTTCCTGCTCCTCCAGGAGTTCCCGGGCAAGAAGCTCATCCGCGCGCCTCGTCGTCATCCCGTTCACGCTGCCGGTCGCCATCAGCGTCCTGGCGTGGAAGTGGATGTACGACTCCCAGTTCAGCGTCATCAACTGGGTGCTGAGCCGGATCGGGCTCATCGGCCAGTTCGGGACCGACTCGTGGCCCATCTGGCTCGGTGATCCCCACCTGGCGCTCGCTGGCCTGCATCGCCGTCAACGTGTGGCGCACTTTCCCGTTTTCGGCGATCGTGCTGCTGGCCGGATTCACCTCGGTGCCGCTCGAGGTGCTGGACGCCGCGAAGGTCGGACGGGTGCTCGTTCTTCCAGCGGTTCCGCCACGTGGTGGCGCCGATGATCTTCCCGATCCTCATGATCGGGTTCCTGTTCGACACCGTCTTCACGCTTGTCGGACCTCTCCGTGGTCTACCTCCTGACGCAGGGCGGCCCGGCCAACGCCTCGAAGATCTTGCCCGGTGCTCGCCTACCAGATCGGGATCCAGGCGGGCAACCTGGGCCGGGGCGCGGCGATCGCGCTGTTCCTGGTCCCGCTGCTCGCGCCGCTGATGTTTCTCTTCCTGAGAAATCTCGAAGCGGCGGGAGTACTAGGCCCGCGGCCAGCGCTCGATGACCGTTGCGGCAGAAGGACCGGCGCCGGTATCTCCTGATCTACGCCGGGCTCACGCCGTTCGTGATCATCGCGCTGTTCCCGATCTACTGGATGCTGATCACGGCTTTCAAGCAGGACCCGGACCTCTACCGGATGGAGAACATCCCGTTCTGGTTCAACCTGGCCGCCGACGCTCGAGGCACTTCAAGATCCTGCTTCTTCCAGACGAACTACGGCGCCTGGATCGTCAACACCATGACGATCGCCGCGTGGGTCGCGATCATCACGCTCGTGACGGCCGTGCCGGCGGGCTACGCCCTGGCGCGGCTCAGGCTCCCGGGCGCCGAGAACATCGGCATCTCCGTGTTCATGACGTACCTGGTTCCCCCGATCATCCTCTTCCTGCCGCTGTCGCGAGTGGTGGCGACGCTCGGGCTGCAGGACTCGTGGTGGGCGCTGGTCGTCGTCTATCCGACCTTCACGATCCCGTTCGGCACCTGGCTCCTGATGGGCTTCTTCAAGACGGTGCCGATGGAGATGGAGGAGGCCGCGCGCGTCGACGGCTGCGGCTATCTCGGCGCCTTTCTCCGCGTGGTGCTCCCGGTGAGCCTGCCCGGCGTGCTCACCGCGGTGATCTTCGCCTTCACGCTCTCGATGCAGGACTTCCTCTACGGTCTCGCCTTCGTGGCGCCGGGCGATCAGAAGCCGGTGCCCGTGGGCGTGCCGACGGAGCTGATTCGCGGGGACGTGTACTACTGGGGCTCGCTGATGGGCGCGGCGCTGCTGGTCGGCTTGCCGGTCGCGGTGCTCTACAACTTCTTCCTGGACCGCTTCATCCAGGGCATCACCGGCGGTGTGGGCAAGTAGCGAGCGGCGGCATCGCGCCGCCAGGAAGCTGGCGTGCGCTAGTCGGGGTCGGGCTTCTGGATCGGATCGGAGTCGCCCGGGATAGCCAATGTAGACGCATCAGGTACTTGACGGCCTTGGCCTGGGTATTCTTGGTGGTTGTGCCAGCCAGCCGCCCGTTGTCAACGAAGGACTGTCCGCCCGCATGATACTGCACTCCGGCGACGCCGACGGGTCCTGCCTCGTAGTCGCGTCGTCAGGACGCCCGTCGACGACGTACGACGTAAGTCGGCACCCGGAACTGCTGGCGCCCGGTCTGCCCGCCCGGCTCGAGCGTCGATCGGTCGCGCCGGTGACGAGCATCGGCGCGTTGACGGTCGCGCTGAACCCGCCGAGCGACGTGACGAGGTTCCTGGACTGTGACCCCCTTCGGCTCCTGTGGCTTGTCCTGCGCATCGGACCGGCAGCCCCAGCAGGATGCGATGACGAAGGCCAGCTCCGACGGCAACCATCCGCATGCTGATGGTCATTGGTCGCACTCCCGGCGAGAAGATGTGAGCACGGCGGTTCGTGGATCGTCGGCGAGACACCGGCCGTCGCAGCCTGTCAAGGCTCGAGTTGCCTCAGCGGCTCTCTCGCGCTGCTCGGTGCCTCGCTGCTGCTGGCTCTCCGCGAGCGATGCCCAGCCGTCGCGCGCCGCCTGCAGATCGAGATCGTGGCGACCGACGTGCCCAGGCCGGCCCAGCTGGCCCTGACGACGCTCGGGACGCCTGGTCGTCCTGAGCCACGGCTGGCGGGGCGACTCCGCGGCGGAGATCTACTGGCTCGATCCGACGGGCGTGCTGCCGATCGACGCGTCCCGCGCGCCGCGGCTCGTGATCCCGTTCGCGGAGGGACCGCGCAAGACCGCGCTCGGCAGCCTGGCGGTCGAGCCGCAGTCCGGGCGATCTGTTCCTCGGTGAGGAGAACGGCAACCGCATCTATCGCCTGGCCGCCGCCCGGCGCCACGAGCCCGCTCGCCGTCGGTCTCAACCACCTGCTCGGCGGGTCGAGCATCGCCCTCGACCGCGCAGGGCCGGCTCGTGGTGCTCGACTACGCGAGCTTCGAGAGCCAGCTCCGCTCGGAGTCGCCGCATGCCGCCGTCGCTGGAGTCGCTCGCCGTCGAGGACTATACCGGGCCCGCTCGTATTCCGCATCGATCCGCAAGAGGACGTGCCGCTGCCGCGCAACCTCGAGGTCGTCGCGCCGATCTTTCCGAAGCGTCCCGCGCGGCGGGTCGCCCGGCGAGCCGCTGCACAAGTTCATCGCGGTGGCCCCGCTCGGCCGGGACGCGACTGGTGCTGCCTCAACTCGGTGGGCGAGGTCCTCGTCCTGTCCGCGGAAGGCAGTCTCAAGCGTCTGGCCCGGCTTCCGTCGGGACACTTCCACCGGACCAACATGGCGGTGGGACCCGACGGCAGCGTGTTCGTCTCGGCGGGGTTCCACATCCGCGAGCTCTACCGCGTCTCACCGGCCGGCGTCGTGACGTCGGTGGCCCGACGATCTCGGCGATCCGCAGGGAATCGTCGTGCGATCGCTGGGGCGACCTCTACGTCGCCGAGACGGCGCTGCACCGCATCATCCGCATCCGCCTCGACCTCCGTGACGATCAGGCTCCCTCGACCATCGCGGCCGTGAGGCCGCGCGACGTAGCCGCGGGCAAAGACCGCGCAGATCAGCACGACCGGGATGGCCATGAGGTTGATCCCCGCCACCGCCAGCAGCTCGTCGAGCGCGACCTCCATCGTGGCGAGTCCGGCCGGGATCGTCTTGTTGTGGGCGTCGAGGAGGAAGACGGACGCCAGGGTGAAGTCGCTGGCGATGGTGCCGAGCGCGAAGATGCCCGGCGGCCACGATCACGGGCCGGCTCATCGGCAGGCAGGATCCGGAAGAACGCGGTGGCGCGGCTCGCGCCCTCGACGAGCGCCGATTCCTCCACCGCGCGCGGCAGGTGCTGGAAGTACGCCGAGAGGATCCAGATACAGAACGGCAGCGCGAGCGTCGGATAGACGACGAGCAGGGCCAGCAGGTTGTTCTCGAGGTGCAGGGTGATGACCACCTGGTAGAGCGGGACGAACAGGATCGTGTGCGGGATCACGTAGCTCGCGAAGATGATCCGGCGCCACCAGCGGAAGCCCGGGCGGCTGGAGCCGGCCCGAGCGCATAGGCCGCGCAGCAGGCTGGCCACGAGCGTCACCGCCACCGAGCCGGCGAAGACGATGATCGTGTTCTCGAGCCAGTCGAGCACCGGGTAGGAGCGGCGCAGCGTGCGGCCGACGAAGCCGCGGGCCTCGCCGTGCTGCTGGAACAGCTCCTCGAAGTTCTCGAAGGTCGGGTTCACGACGATGAGCGGGTTGCCGAAGACGTCCTCCTGGGCGGTCTTGAGCGACTGCACGAGCATGAAGTAGATCGGGAAGACGCAGTACACGGTGGCCACGAGGAGCAGGCTGCCGTGACCGAGCTTGCGCCACCACGATCGCGGATTCACGCGGCGCTCCCGCTCCGGGCGGGTCGAACATCCGGAACAGCAGCGAAGAGAACGGCGATCGAGGAACGGAGCCAGCGTCAGCGAGAGCGCCGAGGCCGGGCCGAACTGCCCGCCGTGGATCGCGAGCCAGTAGGCGTGGGTGCCGATGACCGGGTAGACGATGCGCCCGGCGGTGAGCATCCAGACGTTGGCGAGGTCGGCGAACGCGCGTGGTCAGCGCCAGGAACACGGCGAGGGCGAGGAACGGCTTGAGCAGCGGCACCGTCACGAGCCAGAAGCGGCGCCACGCGCTCTTCGACTCGAGCGCCGCGCACTCGAACAGCTCCGGCGGGATCGCGTTGATGCCGGCCAGCAGGAAGCACGCCGACGAACGAGCTGCCGCGCCAGATGTTGAAGAGCGTGACGCTCAGGAACGCCCACGCGCCGCCGCCGAAGGCGCTGTCCACCGCGTACTTCATGTTGCCCATGAACACGCTGTAGGCGGTGGGGATCGGCGGGCTCAGCGTCCAGTACCAGCCGATGACGCTCACGCTCGCCGGGTACGCCCAGGGCAGGAAGATGGCCAGGAACACGAGCGCCCGGCCGCGGAACGGGCGCGCGAGCAGAAGCGCGAGCCCGAGGCCGAGCGCTAGCTTGACGGCGCATGGTCACGGCCGCGAAGACGACGGTGACCGTCGCCGCGCGCCAGAACGCGGGATCGGCCGCGAGGCCGCAGGTAGTTCTCGAGGCCGACGAAGGCGGTCGGCCCGTCGTTGAGCGGCGAGAGATCGGTGAAGCTCGTCCAGATCTCCCACCCGATCGGATAGGCCAGCGCCGTCACGAGCAGGATCAGCTGCCGGGGCGAGCAGCACATACGCGAGCCGGACGTCCCGGGCGCGCCCCACCGGCCTGCAGGACCCCTACGCGATCAGATCGCCAGCTCGGTCTTGTTGTCGAAGAAGCGCACGCGCTCCGGGTGCAGCGTCAGCCGCATGCTTGTCTGAGTGCTTCACGCGCACGGTCGGCTCGACGCGCGCCACGATGACGTTCGGTCCGGCCTTGAGGTCGAGCAGGATCTCCGATCCGAGCGGCTCGACGACCTCGACGACGGTGTCGAAGCTGTAATCCGCCGAGTCGCTCCCGGACGCGACGCGCGCAGGTCTTCGGGCCGGATGCCCAGCGTGACGCGCTGGCTCTTGTAGGCGCCGAGCCGGCCGGCGATCGCCGGCGGCACCTTCACCCGCAGCCCCGCGGTCTCGACCCACAGCGCGCCGCTGGCGTCGGCGACGGTCACGTCGACGAAGTTCATCGACGGCGAGCCGATGAAGCCGGCCACGAACCGGTTGGCCGGGCTTCCCGTAGAGCTCGAGCGGCTCGCCGACCTGCTGGATCCAGCCGTCCTTCATGACCACGACGCGGTCGCCGAGCGTCATCGCCTCGACCTGGTCGTGGGTGACGTAGATGGCGGTCGTCTCGAGACGTTCGTGCAGGCGCTTGAGCTCGACCCGCATCTGCACGCGCAGCTTCGCGTCGAGGTTCGAGAGCGGCTCGTCGAAGAGGAACACCTGGGGATGGCGCACGATGGCGCGGCCCACCGCGACGCGCTGCCGCTGACCGCCGGAGAGCTGCCGGGGCTTGCGCTTGAGGAGCTCCTGGATGCCGAGAATCTCGGCCGCGTCCCCGACGCGCTTGGCGATCTCGGGCTTGGGAACTTCCGCATCTTCAGGCCGAACGCCATGTTGTCGTACACCGTCATGTGCGGGTACAGCGCGTAATTCTGGAACACCATCGCGATGTCGCGGTCCTTCGGCGGCAGGTCGTTGACGACCCGATCGCCGATCGTGATCTCGCCCGCGGTGATCTCCTCGAGGCCGGCGACCATCCGCAGCGTCGTCGACTTGCCGCACCCGGAGGGGCCGACCAGGACGATGAATTCCTTGTCCCGGATGTGGAGGTTCACGTCCTTGACGGCGTGCACCTCGTCGTACTTCTTGTTCAGGTCCTTCATCATCACCTGGGCCATGAACGGGTCTCCTTGCTCAGAATGCCCGATGGTACACCATTCTCGTCCGGGGCGCGCTTCAGCCTTTCACCGCCCCGGTGAGGCCGGCGACATAGTGCTCGACGAAGAACGAGTAGATGAGCGCGACCGGAATCGAGCCCAGCAGCGCGCCGGCCATCAGCGGACCCCAGAAGAAGACGTCGCCCCGGATCAGCTCGGAGACGACGCCGACCGGCACCGTCTTCTGCTGCGGGGACGAGAGGAAGACCAGCGCGTAGATGAACTCGTTCCAGGACAGGGTGAAGGCGAAGATGCCCGCCGACAGGATGCCGGGCGTGGCGATCGGGAAGATGATCTGGATCATGGCCCGCACGCGCGTGGCGCCGTCGATCCGCGCGCACTCCTCCAGCTCCTTCGGGATCGTCTTGAAGTAGCCCATGAGCAGCCACGTGCAGAACGGGATGAGGAACGTCGGATAGGTCAGGATCAGCGACCACGGCGTGTCGCCGAGCCGGAAGTCGCGGATGATGTCGGCCAGCGGGATGAAGAGGAGCGTCGGCGGCACCAGATAGGTCACGAAGATGCTGGTCCCGAGGCCGCCGGCCAGCGGGAAGCGGAGCCGCGCCAGCGCGTAGCCGGCCAGGAGCCCGCAGAAGAGCGAGATCAGCGTCGAGACACGAGCGCGATGAACATCGTGTTCCAGAGCCAGGTCGCGAACATCGTCTGCTTGAAGAGATAGATCGACGTGCTCGAGGGTCGGCTGGAGTCGTCCAGAACGGCGTGTTGTTGACCGCGCGCCATGGCCGGTAGAGCTCGCCGTCGGGCCGGAACGCGGTGACGAGCATCCAGTAGAACGGAAACAGCGTACCGACGACGAAGACCGTCAGCGGGACGTGGAAGAACACCCACTTGTGCCAGCGGCTGCCCTCGACCATGCCCGCGCCCGAGCCCGCGCGGCCCGCCATCACGCGCCCTCGACGCGTCGGATGTACCAGAGCTGGATGACGACGATGATGAAGAGCATCGGGAACATCGCGAGCGAGACCGCCGCGCCCTCGCCGAGGAGCCCGGTGTTGATGCCGATCTGGTACGCGTAGGTGGCGAAGAGGTGCGTCGCGTTGGCCGGCCCGCCGCCGGTGAGCACGTAGACGAGCTGAAAGTCCGCGAAGGTCTGGATGACCGAGAAGAGCGTCACCACCATCGTGACCGGCAGGAGCAGCGGCCACGTGATCCGCCAGAAGCGCTGCCAGCCGGTGGCCCCGTCGATCGCCGCCGCCTCGTGCAGCTCCGGATTGACGGTCTGCAGGCCGGCCAGGAGGGTGATCGCGTAGAAGGGCATCCCGCGCCAGACGTTGACGAGGATGACCGAGCCCAGCGCCATCGTGGGATCAGTGAGCCAGCCGATCCGGGTCTGGATGAAACCCAGATGGTAGAGGCTCCAGTTCAGGACGCTGAAGGTCGGGTCGAACATCCACTTCCACGCGAAGGTGGAGAGCACCGTGGGCACGATGAACGGCAGCAGCATCGACGCCCGGACCAGGCGCTTGCCGCGAAAGTGCCGGTTGAGGAGGAGCGCCAGCCACATGCCGAGCGCGAGCTTGCCCACGGTGGCGATGCCGGTGTAGACGAACGTGTTCGCGGCCGCGCGCTGGAAGATCGAGTCGTTCCAGATCTTGACGTAGTTGCCGAACCCGACGAACTGGCCCGGGTCGCCGACGGTGGCGCTGGTGAGACTGAGCCACACGCCCTTCACGAACGGATACGCGATGAACAGCCCCAGCAGGACGACGGTGGGGAGGAGGAGCAGGGACCCGAGCACGCGCTCGTCCTCGAGGAGTCGCGCGAAGGTTCCCAGCGTCGGCGTCTCCCGGGGGAACGCGGTGAGGCGGGCAGCCTCCGTGGCCTGGCCGGCCCCGCCCGCGATCACCCGGGAGCGCGCTTGACATCACATCGTTCCTAGGCGTAGATCTTCTTCAGCTCGGCGTCCGCCCAGTTCACGGAGTCCTCGGGCTTCATGCCCTGGATGGCCTTGGCGTACATGTCGGTGATGATGTACTTCGACTCGACCTCGGACGCCAGCGCGTCCGGGCGGTCCCGCGTACCCGTAGAGGCGGAACGCGCGCGCCGCCGTGCGGTACGGCAGCGATGACCGGGTCGATCTCCCACATCTTGTGCTTCTCCCAGTCGGTCGTCGATCCGACGCTGAATCCCTTCTGGGCGACGAACCACTGCTCGAACTGCTCCTTGCCGTGCAGCCACCGCAGAAAGTCCTTGGCGAGCTTCTGATTCTTCGAGTAGCCCATGACCGCGTGGCTGAACGGCGCGTGGAGATGGTAGACGCCCGCCGGCCCCGCCGGGTTCGGCGCGTGGAGGATGTCGGTGTGCATCAGGGCGCCCTTCTCGCGTCTTGTACTTTTCCTTGTTGCGTAGCGACTCGACGTAGATCGACGCGCCGTTGATGGTGGCCGAGATGGTGCCCGAGAGGAACGCGCGGTTGTTGTTCGAGTCGTCCCAGGCGAGGCCGCCCTCGTCGCAGGCCTCCTTCCAGAATCCGACCGCGAACTTCACCGACTCGAGCGTCTCCTTGAGTTGAGGACGACGGTCTTGCCGTCCTTCTCGACTTCCTTGCCGCCGAACGCCCACATGAACGAGTACCAGAACACCGGCGCGTCGCCGAAGGTGTGCCCGGCGGTCTGGCCGATCGGGTAGCCCTTGGCCTTGAGCTTCTTGCCGACCTCGCGGTACTGCTGCCAGGTCTTCGGAAACTCCTTGGCGCCGACTTCCTCGAACAGCGACTTCCGGTAGGCGATCTGGCCGCCGACGATCGCGTGGGGGACGGCGCGCCAGGCGCTTCCGACCTTGCAGAGCTCGGTCATCGCCGGGTAAAAGCCGCCCTGGGCCTTGCCGAGCGGCTCGGCGACATCGCTCACGTCCGCCAGGCTCTTCTCGTAGAGGTGGGGCCAGTTCTTCAGCACGTGGATGATGTCCGGGCCGCTCCCGGAGGAGATCGCCGCGGTGATCCGCGCCTGCAGGTCGTTGGCGTTGATCCGCTCGAGCGTGACCTCGGCGCCGAGGGCCTTGGAGGCCTCCGGCATCTGCTTGGCCAGAACCTCGTCCGCGGCGGGAACGAAGTCGTTCCAGCGGAGCAGGTGGAGCTTGGTGCCCTGCGCGTAGGCGGGCGCCCGCCGCGCAGCGAGTATTCCTCGATGCCGACGCCGGCGACCGCCGCCGAGCCCGACACCTTGATGAACTTCCTGCGATTCATCCGATCCATGCGTGAGCCTCCTTGATCGCGATCCTCCTCGATCAGGCTTGCGGGCACTGGGATGCGGCCTAACCTGTGGGAAAGGCGACGGATTAGTACCATTACGAGGTTGCGGGTGTCAACCGCGAGGCGGGCGAGGGGCGATCAGCGCGCCCCGGCGACGGCCGGACGGGGTACGAGCGCGCCACGCGGAGCGCGGAACGTCAGGGCGAGGACCATCGCCATGACACCGATCGCGGCCGAGCTGATGAAGAGCCAGGCGTAGCTGCCGAAGGCGTCGTGAATCCACCCGCCGGCCCAGGAGCCGAGACCCCATGCCCAGGGTCGAGATCAGGAACACCGCGCCGTACGCGGAGCCCATGACCTTCTCGCCGAAGTACTCGCGCGTGACCAGCGCGTAGAGCGGCATCACGCCGCCGTACGAGAGGCCGAAGAGAACCGCGGCGGCGTAGAAGCTCCAGGCGTCCCGGGTGAAGAGATAGGCGAAGACCATGGCGGCCTGGAAGGCGAGGCCCGCCACCAGGGTCGGCTTGGCGCCGAAGCCGATCCGCGATGAAGCCGCAGGCGATGCGTCCGGCGATCGACGAGAGACCGGAGACGCCGAGGACGGTCGCGGCGACCATCGTGGCCACGCCCTGATCGATCGCGTGGGTCACCATGTGGAAGATCGGGCCCGCGTGCGCGTGCGCAGCAGGCGAAGTGCGTGAGCGCGATGGCCCAGAACTGCGGGGCGCGCAGGACCTGGATCGTGTCGTAGTCGCGATGGGGCGCCGCCGCGCCGCCCAGGGCGACCGCGCCCATGTCGGCCGGCGCGTTCTTGATGAGGAGCGCGACCGGGATCGTCACCAGCCACGCGAGGTCGCCGAGGACGATCATCGCCACGCGCCAGTCGTAGGCGGACGTGATCCAGCGCATGAGCGGTGAGATCAACAAGATGCCGGCGCCGCCGCCCGCGGAGAACGATCCCGACCGCCAGCCCGCGGTTGGTGGTGAACCACTTGGTCGCCGTCGCGGAGAGCGGCGTCAGGAACAGCGCCGGCGCCGAACCCTACCGCCACGCCGAACGTCACGTGGAGTTGCCAGAGCGCGGTCGCCTGGCTCGGGAGGACCATCCCGAGGCCGAGCAGGAATCCGCCCGCGATGGTCACGAGGCGGCTACCGAGGCGGTCCGACAGCGCGCCCCAGCAGAACGAGCCGGCGCCCATGGCGATCCAGTTGATCAGCGCGGTCGTCGAGATGGCGCTCCGGCTCCAGTGCATCGATTCTTCGAGCGGCTTGAGAAACACGCCGAGCGAGAAGATCGATCCCCTGTCCGAAGGCGACGACCGTGGCCGCGGCGGCGAGCACCACCCAGCCGTAGAAGAGTCCGCGCTGACTCATGGGCGCGAACTACGATAGCATGTAGCGCCATGGGGCCGCTCGCGTGGCCGGCGGTGGCGCTCGTCGCCGCCACTCTGTTCTCCCTGCTCCTGCGCGTGCTCCTTCTCTCGGTTCTCGGCCGGTGGTCGGACTCGCCGAACAGCTGGTCGTCGCTGGCTCAGGCGATCCGGCTGCCGTCGATCCTGTGGTCCGCCGTCTTCCGGCCTCTGGGTCGCCATCGTGGTGGCGAACGAGACCGAACGGTTGTCGCCGCGTCTGTCTCGGCCGCTGAGCCTCATCCTCGAGGTTGCGGTGATCCTGTCGGTCACCATCACCATCGCCAACGTCCTGAGCACGCTCATCCATCGCGTGAGCGAGCGCAGAGGCGCTCGGCCGCCCGATCGCCGGGCTCGGTCAGTCCGTCGCTCGGCGGCATCGTTTACTGCGTCGGCCTCCTGGTGCTGCTCGCCGCGCTCGGCATCCAGATCACGCCGATCCTCACGGCGCTGGGCGTCGGCGGCCTCGCGGTGGCCCTGGCGCTGCAGGATACGCTGTCGAACCTCTTCGCGCGGCATCCACCTGCTGGCCGACAAGCCGATCCGCGTGGGCGACTACGTGAAGGTGGCCGACACGGTCGAGGGCCACGTCGAGGACATCGGGTGGCGCTCGACCCGGGTGCGAATGCTTCAGAACGTCGTGGTCACCATCCCGGAACAAGCGGGTGGCCGAGTCGATCATCGCGAATCTACGACACGCCCGAGCCGCGGCTCACGCTGTTTATTCGCGTCGGCGTCGACTACGGTGCCGACCCGGACCTGGTCGAGCGCATTCCTCGTCGAGGAGGCGAACCGGGCCGTCGGCGAGGTGCCCGGCCTGCGGCGCGGAGCCCGCGCCGACGGCGCGACTCATCCGGGCTTCCGGCGAGCTCTCCCTCGACTTCACGCTCGCCTGCCAGGTCAACTCGTTCATGGACCAGTTCGTCGTCCAGCACGAGCTCCGAAAGCGCATCCTCCGTCGTCTCGCGGCCGAGGGAGTCCAGATCCCCGTCAAAGCCTCTGAGCTGCGCCGGGCCGGAGGCGATCGGGCGCCTCGAGGGGATCCCCCTGTCGTCCATTCGCGGCTGATCGCCGCAGACTGGACTACTCGTCTTGTGTATAGTATACGACGCCTATGGACCTGAGGACGCGAGTGACGCTTCTCTCCGAGTCAGCGGATCGGGACGGCCCGGCCGGCGTACCCACGCCCGCCGGCGAGCTCTCGTCGCAGCCTGGGGCCCCGGTGGGCATCACCAGGGTGAGCCCACCCGGGCCATGAGTCGACGCGCCTCATGCGGGTCATGCAGACCAACGCCTGCTCGCTCTCCTGCGGCTACTGTCCGACGTTCTGTGGCGGGAAGGTCAGGCGGACCTATCTCGAGCCTGAGGAAGTGGCGCGCGTGTTCATGAGCGCTCATCGCGGCGGACTCGCCGACGGCTTGTTCCTCACTTCCGGCGTCCCCGGCCGCCCGTCGAAGATGACTGACCGGATGCTCGCCGCGGTCGATCTCCTGCGGCGCCGCGAGGGCTTCCGCGGCTACGTTCACCTGAAGCTCCTGCCGGGCGCCGAGCCCGCCCAGGTCGAGGCGGCGGTGCGGCTCGCCAGCCGCGTGTCGATCAACCTCGAGGCGCCCGGCGACGGCTACGTGCGGGCGCTCGCGCGAGAAAAGGACTTCGGCGGAGACCTGTTGCCGAAGCTCGAGCTGGCCGGCCGGCTCGTCCTCGAGCGCCAGCGTCTCGAGTCGCCGGCGCGGTCCGGGGCGATCGGACCGACGACCCAGTTCGTCGTGGGCGCCGCGGGCGAGGCGGATCGCGAAATCCTCGGTCTGGTGGCCCGGCTCGAGCGGCAGCGCCTTCTTCATCACGCTCACTTCAGCGCCTTCCAGCCGGTCGTGGGGACGCCGTTGGAGGGACAGCGTGCGACGCCGGCGGCGCGCGAGCTCCGGCTCTACCAGGCGGAGCACCTCCTGCGGCAATACGGCTTCGAGTACGACGAGCTCGTCTTCGGCACGGACGGCAACCTGTCGCTTCACGACGACCCGAAGACGGCCTGGGCGCTCGCCCACCCCGAGCGGTTTCCGATCGAGGTCTCCCGCGCGCCGTACGAGGCTCTGGTGCGCGTGCCGGGAATCGGCCCCGCGACGGCGCGAAGCCTCGTGGCCCGCGCGCCCGCGCAGCGTGATTCGCGGGTCCGGAGATCTTCGGGCGGCGGGCGTGGACATCGCTCGGGCCGGGTGGTTCCTCACGCTCGGCGGCCGCCGGCTCGCGCACGCGCCCCGGCCGCAGCAGCTCCGCCTCTTCGCGCCGGGCGAGCACCTCACCCAGGCGCCATTCCGAACCCCGGTCCCGCCCTGCGCCTATCGTTGATGGTGGGAACCGGGAGGGCCCACCGGTATCATGCTGGGGGCGGGACGGCCCGTAGACCCCGACGATGAAATCCGAAGCTTCGAGAGGAGCGCACATGCGACTACAGCGGTCGATCGTCATTTCCGCCATTCTGGTCGCTCGTGGCCGGCTGCGCGATGCAGAGCCAGGACACCACCGTGCAGGGTCAGGCGCCCGGAGACCATAGCGGCCATTCCGCCGATGCTCGTCCCGTCCTCTACGATTCCCTCGGCAGCTACTCCTACCGGATCACCACGACTTCTGCCGACGCCCAGCGATGGTTCGATCAGGGCTTGCGGCTGATGTACGGGTTCAACCACCACGAGGCGCAACGGGCGTTCAGGGAGGCCGCGCGCCTCGATCCGCGATGCGCCATGTGCTACTGGGGCATCGCCATGACCGAGGGCGGCAACTACAACCACCCGACCGACGCCGAGCGCGAGAAGCAAGGCGCTGGCCGCCGTGCAAGCAGGCCGAAGCGCTCGCGGCCGGTACGCGCCCGGTGGAGCGCGCGATGATCCAGGCCGTCGGCAAGCGCCACTCGGCCGATCCCCAGGCCAAGCGCGAGGCGCTCGACCGCGCCTACGCCGACGCGATGCGCGAGGTCGCGCGCCAGTTTCCCGACGACCTGGAGGCCTCGACCTTCTTCGCCGACTCCATGATGAACCTGAGGCCCTGGAACCTCTGGACGCCGGAGGGCGCGCCTCAGCCGGGCACGGAGGAGCTCGTGCAGACCCTCGAGCGCGTGCATCGCCCGGAACCCGAACCATCCCGGCGCGCTCCACCTCTACATCCACGCGGTCGAGGCGAGCACGCAGCCCGGGCGCGCCGAGGCGGCCGCCGATCGTCTCCGGCCGCTGATGCCCGGGGCCGGGCACACTGGTCCACATGCCCGTCGCACATCTACTGGCGCGTCGGCCGGTACACCGACGCCGTCAGCGCGAACGCGGCGGCGGTGCAGGCCGACCGCGCGTACTTCAAGACGTCGCAGCCGAGCATGATCTATCGGGGCCTCTACTATCCGCACAACATCGACTTCATCTGGCACTCGGCCAGCATGCAGGGCCGGAACGCGGAGACGAATCGCGCGGCGCGCGAGTTCGCCGAGAATGCGCCGGCCGAGATGATCAAGGCCATGCCGGACATGGAGACGGCCCCGGCCGCGCCGATCGTGGCGCTGGCGCGCTTCGGTCGCTGGGACGAGGTGCTCGCCCATCCGGCGCCGCCTCGAGAATGGCTCGTACACGTCCGGCGTGTGGCGCTATGCGCGCGGGATCGCCTTCAACGCGAAGGGACAGGTCGCCGACGCGGCCCGCGAGCTTCGCGAGCTGGAGACGATTCGCGAGGGTGTCCCGGCCGAACGCACGGTGGCGTTCTTCTTCCGCGCGAAGAACATGCTCCAGCTCGCGGGAAATCTGCTGGCGGGCGAGATCGCGGCGAAGAGCGGCGACATCGCGACCGCCGAGCGGCTCGCTGCGCGCGGCGGTGGCCGAGCAGGACACCCACTGGTTCACGGAGCCGCCGCCGTGGTATTTCCCCGTGCGCCAGTCGCTGGGCGCGGTCCTGCTCCAGGCCAGCCGCGCCGCGGACGCGGAGGCTGTCTACCGCGAAGACTTGCGGCGGAATCCGGAGAACGGCTGGTCGCTGTTCGGGCTCGCGCAGAGCCTGAGGGCGCAGGGCAAGACGGCCGAGGCCGCGCAGGTCGAGGCGCGATTCCAGAAGGCCTGGGCTCAGGCCGACGTGAAGCTGACGGCGTCCCGGTTCTAGCCGCGGGAAGCCCGGAGCGCCGCCGCTCGGGCTACGACCCTTCTGGATGACCTCCGCGAGCTCCTGAGCGCGCCCGGCGTCGAGCGGTCGCAGCCGCTCCAGGACTCGCCGCGCGTCGTCGAGCCGACCGAGCTTGACGTAGGCCTCGCCGAGATACTCGAGCGCCTCCGGGAAATTCGGACGGAGCCTGAGCGCCTCGTCGTAGGCCTGCAGCGACTCCGTGTAGCGGCCCTGGTTTCGCAGCGCGAACCCGAGCTCGTTCCACGCTTCGGGAAGGCGGCCCGCAGCGCGATCGCGCCGCGGAAGGCGTCGACGGCCGTCGGCCAGTCCTGGCGAGGCGCGCGCGCACTCCGCGGTTGAACTCGCTGTCGGCGCTGGGCGACGTGGTGGCGGGCTGGCGGACCTGCTCCGCGGCCGGCGAGCTCGGCTCGGCGCGCGCCGCGGGCGGCGCCACCGCGGAGACGACGGCGACGAAGCTCGCGACGGCGACGAGGCGCAAGCTCGTCGTGGACAACCCGCGCATGCCGTCAGCATACCGCGCCCGGCCAGTCACGCTCATCTCGACGAGGGCTGGCGACCGGTCATGAGCGCCTCGACGGCCCGCAGGTCGGCTTCCGTGTCCACGCCGATCGTCGACGTGACAGTCTCGACGACGATGATGTCGATCCCGTTTTCCAGGAACCGGAGCTGTTCGAGCTTCTCCGTGAGCTCGAGCGGCGACGGCGGCAGGCGGTGGAAGGCGTCGAGCGCCGCCTTGCGGTAGGCGTAGAAGCCCGGATGCTTGTAGCGCACCACGCCGATCCCGTCGCGGTCGTACGGGATCGGATACTTCGAGAAGTAGAGCGCCCGGCCGTCCACGCCGCAGACGACCTTGTTCACGTTCGGGTTGGACGCCTCATCGGGCGCCAGGCGGATCTTGAGCGTGGTCACCTCGGTCTCGGGACGCTCACGAAACGGGCCGACGAGGAGCCGGATGTGCTCCGGCGTGATCAGCGGCTCGTCGCCCTGGATGTTCACGTAGACGTCGGCGGGGCGCGTCTGCGCGACCTCCCAGATCCGGTCGGTGCCGGACGGGTGCTCGGCGGAGGTCATGACCGTGGGAATCCCGAACCCCGCGCAGGCGGCGACCACCTCGTCGGAGTCGGTCGCCACCAGGAGGTCGACGAGATCCGGCGCGCGCCGCGCCGCCTCGAACACGTGGACGATCAGCGGCTTGCCGGCGATCTCGCGGAGGACCTTCCGGGGCAGGCGCGTGGATTGAAGCCGCGCCGGAATCACACCGAGGACGCGCAGCCCGACGCTCACGGGAAGGCGCGCGAGCGTGCGGAGCTGCGCCGCGCGCGCGATCCGTGCCGCCGGGCGCGAACGGCACGATGACCGGCTGGGTGAGACCGGCGCGGGTGAACTCCGCGATGCGATCACGGCAGAAGGCCTCCGGCCCCACGACGCCGAGGCCGTCGAGGAATCGCGGCGACACCTGCTTCACGGCGCCGGCGCGGTCGCCCGCGCGCCAGGCGGCGTTCACCGCGTCGACCTCGTCGACGAAGCCGGCGCTCCGGAAGAAGCTCGCGTAGGAATCCACCGTCGCGTACCCGGTGATGTCACGCGCCAGCGCCTCGCGCGCCGCCGGCGCATCGTCGGTGACGCACGTGCGGATGAACGACGCGATCTCGAATCCGGCCAGCGTCCGGCCCGGCGGTCCGGGCGCCCGCCTCCAGATGCGTGATCGAGGCCGGGACGGTCTCAGGCGGAATCCAGTTCAGGACCACGCCGTCCGGCGATCTCGCCCGCGAGCTCCAGCATCTCGGGCCCCAGGGCGGCCAGGACGACGCGAACCGGCTTCGCCGGCGGCGGGGCCGCGAGGCGGAAGTTCTTGACCCGGTAGAACTTGCCCTCGAAGCTGACGCGCTCGCCCGCCGCGACCATGCGGATGATCTGTACGGCCTCGCGCATCTGCTGGACCGACGGCGCGAACGCGAGCCCGTGCCAGTCGCCGACGATGACCCGGCTCGAGAGCCCGATTCCGAGCACGACCCGGTCGGGGAACAGGTGGTTGAGCGTCGCCACACTCTGGCCGAGGACGACCGGCGTGCGCGTCTGGACCGGTACCACCGCGGAGCCGACGTGCAGCCGCTCGGTGTGGCTCGCGATCGTCGCCATGAGGGTGAGCGCGTCGTAGCCCGAGGCCTCGCCCGTCCATGCCGTGTGGTAGCCGCGCGCCTCCGCCTCGCGAGCGACGGCGACGAATTCCGGCGCCGGAAGCGCGGCGAACGGGGCCAGGACTATGCCGAGGCGGGAGTGATCGGCTGGCATGTGTGTTCTCTCGTCCGGCGCCGCGAGTATACCGCCTCAGCGGTGACCGTGATCGTGGTGGATGTCGGGAGTGTGCGGATGCTCGTGCTCCAGCGGGCCCGTCGGGTGCGGATGGTCGTGAGGCTCGGGACCCTCCCATCCGTCGTGCTCGTGCTGGTGATGCGCGTCGTGGACGTGCCGGTGGCTGTGCGTGCTCGGCGCGTGTTGGTGCCGGTGCGAGTGGCGCTCGTGCACCAGGAGCCACGTCGCCCCGGCCATCAGGGCCGCCGCGACGAGGAGGCCGGCGGTCGGCGGCTCCCCGAGCGCGAGGGCGCCGGCCGCGCCGAAGAACGGCGCCGTCGCGAAGTATGCGCCGGCCCGCGCGGCGCCGAGATCGCGCATGGCCAGGATGAAGAGGACGAGGCTCGTGCCGTAGCTGACCGCGCCGAGCGCCATGCCGAGCCCGACCGTTCCCGGAGCGGGCCAGGGCTGTCCGCTCAGGATCGCCAGGAGCGTGTTGACGCTTCCCGCGACGAGGCCCTTGACCTCGACGATGAGCAGCGGGTCGCTGTCGGCGATGAGGCGGGTCAGATTGTTGTCGAGCGCCCACAGCAGGCACGCGAGGCCGACGGCCCCGGCCGCGGCGGTGATCTCCGGGCCGCCCGACGTCCAGCCGAGCGCGACGCCGCCGAGAGCCATGACGACGGCGGCGATGGCGACGCGCGGGCCGAGGTGCTCGCCGAAGACGAGACCGGCCAGGAGGACCGTGAACACCACCTCGAGATTGAGGAGGAGCGCCGTGGCGGTCGCGGGACTCCGCGCGAGGCCCCAGAGAAGCAGCGGCGGCGCCAGGACCCCGCCGACCAGAACGAGCGGCGGCCAGGATGCGCCGGTCGCGCGGCGTCAGCGGCCGCCCGGCGGTCGGGCGCGGGCGCCAGACGAGACGCGTCAAGCCGAGAAACAGCCCGGCGCCGAGATAAAGGAGCCCGGCGAGAAACAAGGGCGACACGACGTCGAGGAGCAGCTTCGAGAGCGGCGCGCTGAGCCCGAAGGCAAGCGGCGGCGATCAGCGCGTTGAGGATCGGCATGGCAGCGGCGCCGCCATTGTACTCAACGGCGCCTCTCGCTAGAGTGACGCTGATGGCCTCGCCCGCCGAGCGGCCCTGCCGCGCCCATCCGTGCCCCACGCGGCACCGCCATCTCGTGCAAGGGATGGCCGCAGGAAGCGGCGCTCCGGATGCTGATGAACAACCTCGACCCCGACGTCGCGGAGCGCTGGGAGGACCTGGTCGTCTACGGCGGATCGGGCAAGGCGGCCCGCAGCTGGCAGGCGTACCACACGATCGTGGCGACGCCTTCGCCGGCTCGAGGGCGACGAGACGCTGCTCGTCCAGTCGGGGAAGCCCGTCGGCGTGTTCAGGACCCATCCCGACGCGCCGCGCGTGCTCATCGCCAACGCGCTGCTGGTGCCGGCGTGGGCCGACTGGGAGCACTTCCGCCGGTACGAGGCGATGGGTCTCACCATGTACGGCCAGATGACGGCGGGCTCCTGGATCTACATCGGCACCCAGGGCATCCTGCAGGGCACGTACGAGACGTTCGGCGCGTGCGCGCGCAAGCACTTCGGCGGCTCGCTGGCGGGACGCCTCGTGCTCTCCGCCGGCCTCGGCGGAATGGGCGGCGCCCAGCCGCTCGCCGTCACGCTCAACGGCGGCGTCGGCCTCTTCGTCGAGGTCGACCGCGAGCGCATCGAGCGGCGCCTCCGGCTCCGGTACGTCGACCGCGTCGCCGTCGTCGCTGGACGAGGCGCTCGCGTGGGCGGACGCGGCGCGCGCCCGCGGCGAGCCCCTCTCCATCGCCGTCCACGGCAACGCCGCCGACGGTCCACCCCGAGCTCGCCCGCCGCGGTGTTCGATTCGACGTGGTGACCGATCAGACCTCCGCGCACGACGTGATCGGCGGGTACGTGCCGGCCGGGCTCTCGCCGGACGGACGCGTCGGCCCTGCGCGCCCGCGACCCGAAGGCATACCTGAAGCGCGCGTACGAATCGATCGCCGCTCAGATGCGGGCGATGCTCGAGCTCCAGCGCGCGGGCGCGATCCTCTTCGACTACGGCAACAACTTCCGGCGCGAGGCCGAGAACGCCGGCGTCTCCGACTTCAGCTATCCCGGCTTCGTGCCCGCGTTCATCCGGCCGCTCTTCTGCGAGGGGATGGGCCCGTTCCGCTGGGTGGCGCTGTCGGGCGATCCCGAGGACATCTACGCGACCGATCGGGCGCTGATCGAAGCGATGCCGGAGAACGAGTCCCTGGTGCGCTGGCTCGGTCTCGCGCGCGAGCGCGTCAGCTTTCAGGGGCTGCCGGCGCGCATCTGCTGGCTCGGCTACGGCGACCGCGCGAAGGCCGGGAGGATCTTCAACGAGCTCGTCGCCCGCGGGACGGTGAAGGCGCCCATCGTCATCGGCCGCGACCATCTCGACTCCGGCTCGGTCGCCTCGCCGAATCGCGAGACGGAATCGATGCGCGACGGCTCGGACGCGATCGCCGACTGGCCGGTTCTCAACGCGCTCCTCAACACCGCGTCGGGCGCGACGTGGGTGTCGGTGCACCACGGCGGCGGCGTCGGCATCGGCTACTCGATCCACGCCGGCATGGTCGTCGTCGCCGACGGCACGCCGGAAGCGGCGCGACGCCTCGAGCGGGTGCTCACGACCGACCCGGGTACCGGAATCATGCGGCATGCCGACGCGGGCTACCTGGAGGCACGTCGCGGCGGCGCGGCGCCACGGGATCGATCTGCCGGGGATCACGACGTGAGACTCGTCCCGGATCTGGTCCTGACCGAGGCGGGATGGGCTTCGGGCCTAGGGGTGACGCTCGACGGCGGCCGGATCGTGTCGATCGAGCCGCTTCACGGCGGCGCCCCGGACGACGTCAGGCTTGCCCGCCGCGCGCTGGTGCCGGGGACGATCAACGCGCACTGCCACACCTTCCAGTCGCTCCTGCGCGGTCTCGGCGACGACCTCGACTTCGCCGGCTGGCGCGATCGCGTGCTCTACCCCTTCTCGGAGCGGCTGGACCGTCGAGGGATCGCGCTCGGCGCCGCCTTCGCCTTCGCCGAGATGCTGCAGAGCGGCGTCACGACCTGCGTGGACTTCTTCTACCTTCAGGACGCGGGCAACGCGAACGCCGAGGCGGTGATCGAGGCCGCGCGCGACGATCGGGATCCGCCTCGTGCTGGCGCGCGGCATGTACGACTGGGAGGGCGCGCCCAAGCGCTACCGGGAGACGGTCGCGGACGCGGCGCGCCGGACGCGCGAGCTGATCGCGGCGCATCGCCACGACGAGACCACGGCGGTGCAGCCCGCGCCGCACAGCCCGCACGGCGCGTCCCCGGCGATGATCAGGGCGGGGTGGGAGATCGCGGAGACGGAGACCACGCGGTTTCACATCCACGTGGCCGAGGGACGCTACGAGGGCGAGCGCACGCTCGCGCGAGCACGGCGCCACGCCGCTCCGCTATCTCGACCGCCTGGGCGTGCTGGGCCCGCGGATGATCGGCGTCCACTGCGTCTGGCTCGACGACGGGGAGATCGAGCTGATGGGCGGCCGGCGCGCCGCGCTCGCGTACTGCCCGAGCTCCAACATGTTCCTCGGCGACGGCATCACGCGCGTGCCCGAGCTCATGCGGGCGGGCGTCCGAGTGGGGCTCGGCACCGACGGCGGCTGCACCAACAACCGCCTGTCGATCTTCGAGGAGATGCGCATGACGTCGCTGCTCCAGCGGGTTCGTCTCCTCGACGGCGCGCGCGGTCGACGCGGCGACCGTCTTCGGCCTCGGCACCCGGTCGGGCGCCGAGATCCTCGGGCTCGACGCGGGCGTCATCGCGGCGGGCCGGCTCGCCGACCTCGTCGCGGTAGACCTCGACGACGCCTCGCTCCACCCGCCGACCGATCTCCTGAAGTCGGTGGTCTACGCGATGTCGCCGCGGGCGGTGACGGACGTGTGGGTCCACGGTCGCCGCGTCGTCGACGGGGGCCGCCTCGCGACGGTCGGACGCGGGCCGAGCTCCTGGCGCGGGTCCGCGAGCTGACGCGGCAATGGTCGATCTAGACGGCGGGCCGCTCGGCCTCGAGGCCGTCGAGGCGGTCGCCCGCCGCGGAGAGGCGGTGGCGCTGGCTCCGGCGGCGCGCCGGGCCCTCAGCGCGGGTCGCGCCTTCGTCGAGCGGCTGGCGGCCGGCTCGGAGCCGATCTACGGCATCACGACCGGGGTCGGCAAGCTCAAGGACGTCGTCATTCCGCATGGCGAGCGCGCCGACCTCCAGCGAAACCTCGTCCTGAGCCACGCCGCGGGCGTTGGCACGGCGCTCGAAGAGCCGGACGTGCGCGCGATCATGCTACTGCTCGCGGCTTCTCTCGCGCGCGGTGCGTCCGGCGTGAGGCCCCTCGTCGTCGAGACGATCGTGGCCTGCCTCAATCGACGGGTCCATCCCGTCGTCCCCGAGCTCGGGTCGGTGGGCGCGTCGGGCGACCTGGCGCCGCTCGCCCACGTGGCGCTCTGCCTGCTCGGCGAAGGGTCGACCGGCGCCGGCGACCGGCAGCTTCCCGCCGCCGAGGCGCTGGCCCGCGCGGGCGTGGCCCCGCTCGTCCTCGAGACGAAGGAGGGGCTCGCGCTGCTCAACGGCACGCACCTGATGGCCGGTCACGGCGCGCTCACCGTGCTCGACGCGGCGCGCCTGACGCGCCTGGCCGACGTCGCCGGCGCCATGTCGCTCGAGGCCCTCATGGGATCGAACGCCGCGTTCGATCCGCGAATCCACGCGCTCCGGCCCCATCCGGGCCAGCTCGCGGTGGCCGCGAATCTGGTGCGTGCTCACCGCGGAGAGCGCGATCATCGCGTCGCACCGCGACTGCACGCGTGTCCAGGACGCCTACAGCCTGCGCTGCATGCCGCAGGTGCACGGCTCGGCGCGCGAGGCCGTCACCTTCGCGCGCTCGGTGATCGAGCGCGAGCTCGCGTCGGTCTCCGACAATCCGCTCGTGTTCCCGGCGGATGGCGTGGTGCTGAGCGGCGGAAACTTCCACGGCGAGGTGCTGGGCCTGGCGCTCGACACGCTCACCCTGGGGCTCGTCCAGCTCGCCGGTATCAGCGAGCGGCGGATCGACCGGCTCGTGAACCCGCTGACGAACGAGGGGCTGCCGCCGTTCCTCTCGCCGCACGGCGGCGTCCACTCCGGCTACATGATCGCCCAGTACGTGGCCGCGGCGCTGGTCGCCGAGCTCCGGACGCTGGCCATGCCGGCGAGCGCGGAGTCGGTGCCGACCTCGGGTCTGCAGGAGGACTACAACTCGATGGCGGCGGGCTCGGCGCTGAAGGCGCGGCGCGCCGCGGGCCTGCGCGGCAGGTGCTCGCCATCGAGGTCTTGCTGGCGGCGCAGGCGCTGGATTTCCGGGCCCCGCTGGCGCCGGGCCGCGGGAGCGCGGCGGCGCGGGCCGCGGTGCGGAGCCGGATCCCGCGGCTCGAGGCGGATCGCTATCTCAAGGGCGACCTCGATGCCGCGCTGGAGCTCTGCGAGGGCGGACACGGTCGTGGCCGCCGTCGAGACGGTGATAGGCCCGCTGGAGTGAGCGGGGAGACTTCTAGCGTTTCAGCGCGACGACCGTTCCTTCGCGGGCCTCGAGGGCGCTCGTCGCCGGATCCGCGCGTTCCGCATCTTGCAGTGGCCGTCGAAGAGCACGCCCTCCTCCAGCACCACCACCGGCGCCTCGACGTCGCCCTGGACCTCGCGGCACCGCGCAGCTCGACGCGCTCGGACGCGAACACGTTGCCGATGACCTCACCGTTGATCAGAACGATCCCCGCCCGGACCGTGGCGGTGACGACGCCCTTGTCGCCGATGATCAGGCTGTCGGTGGAGGTGATCTCGCCACGGAACTTGCCGTTGATCATGACGGTGCCGGTGAACGAGTACTTCCCTCGATCTCCGACCCTTCGTCGATGAAGGCCGTGAGATCGCTTCCCTGGTCGGGCGTGGGTTCTTTTTCCAGAGCATGTCGATATGACGCGAGCCTTTCTACCTCTGGCCGCTCACATGAGCGGCGCGGGTGTCGTCGGCCATGATACACCGGGCGCTGGCCGTTGGACGAGTCGTTCATCTTCGTGACGTTGCCGTTGAAGAATCCGCCCTTCGAGATGACGAGCGAGTCGGTCGTGATGTTGCCGGTGACCCGGCCCGTCTCGGTGATCTCGACGTTGCCGGTCGCGATCATGTTGCCCGAGTAGTGGCCCATGACGATGGCGTCCACGGTCTGGACGTTGGCGCTGACGCCGCCCTTCTCGCCGATGACGAGCTTGCCGCCGACCGTCATCTCGCCGCCGACCTCGCACTCGACCTGGATCGAGTCCGCGATGTCGAACTTGCCCTCCATGCGGGCCCGGTCGCCGACGACCGTGAGCAGCGGGACAGCGCCTCGGGCTTGCCGTTCTCGAGCGTCTTCGCTGGTTGCTGAACATCGGGCACTCCTTACGCCGTGAGACCGCTCGGATGAGCGTGAGAGGTTCCACCTGGCTCTATCAGGCGTAGCACCCCCGATCAGACGGAGTCAACCTTTGTCGCCGGCCACTCCCGGTGGTGCGTCGACCCTCGAAGCTGCTCCCTAGTGCAGATACCGGCGTCGACAGCACCTCGGACGAGGGTGCGGCTGCTGAGCGGGCTCCAGAAGGAGCGGATGAGGCGCTCGACCCGCTCGTCGTGGGACTGGAACGGGTCCTTGCAGAGGATCGTCTCGCGCTCCGGGTCGTTGAGCTTCAGGTAGACCCAGTCGACGCGGTAGTCCTTGCCCTTCAGGTTTGCCTGCCGGATGAACTCGCCGCGCAGGCGCGCGCGCGTCGTCTGCGGCGGCACGTGCTTGGCCTGCTCGATGGTCGTCGTCGTCGGTGATCCGGTCCACGTGGTCGTTGCTGCGCCAGGCGGTAGTAGACGCCCTTGTCGGGGCGGATGTCGTGGTACTGGAGGTCGAGCAGCGACACCTTCGGGTCCCGCCACGAGAGGCGGTGGCGGTTCATGAAGTTGTCGATCGAGCTGCCGCTTGATGACCCAGTCGAGCTCGCGCGCTGAGCTGCATCGGATCCGACTCGAGCTTGGTGAGCACGTCGGTCCAGCGGGCGAGGACGTCCTTGGTCGTCGCTGTCGGCGTTGATCGAGTCCGACGTAGCGCGTCGCGTACTCGAGGTACTCGAGCTGCATCTGGAGCGCCGTGATCGAGCGGCCGTCCTTCAGCTTGATCGCCTCGCGCAACGTCGGATCGTGCGAGATGTCGCGGATCGCCTGCACCGGGTGACTGCAGCGAATAATCGCGATCGAAGAAGCCGTCCTCGATCATGTCGAGCACCAGCGCCGTTGTCCCGATCTTCAGATAGGTGGCGACTTCCGACATGTTCGAGTCGCCCACGATGACGTGCAGGCGCCGATATCGCTCGGCGTCGGCGTGCGGCTCGTCGCGCGTGTTGATGATCGAGCGCGACGAGGTCGTGGCGCCGGAGATCTCCTGGCAGATGTGCTGGGCGCGCTGCGACAGGCAGTAGTGGAAGCCGCGCGGCGTCTGGAGCACCTTGCCCGCGCCCGCGAAGATCTGCCGGGTGACGAAGAAGGGGATGAGCGCCTCGGCGAGCCGCTGGAATGAGACGTCGCGGCTGACGAGGTAGTTCTCGTGGCAGCCGTAGGAGTTGCCGGCCGAGTCGGTGTTGTTCTTGAAGAGCAGGATGTTGCCGGAGATCCCGTCCTCGCGCAGCCGCTTCTCGGCCTGGTGCAGGAGGTCCTCGACGATGCGCTCGCCCGCCTTGTCGTGGACTGACCAGCTCGGCGACGTCATCGCACTCGGGCGTCGCGTACTCCGGGTGGAACCCGGTGTCGAGATAGAGCCGCGCGCCGTTCTCGAGGAAGACGTTCGCGTTGCGGGCGCCGGGAATGACCTTCTCGAAGAGGTACCGCGCGACGTTGTCGGGCGACAGGCGGCGCTGGCCGTTCAGGGTGCAGGTGAGGCCGTACTCGTTCTCGAGGCCGAAGATCCGACGCTTCATGGGCCTGTCCTGCCCAAGGGCTAACACGGCTTACTGCGCTGCGCCCAGGAGTTGACCGAGCGCCTCCAGCGGGATCCGCCGGAACTTCCGCCGAGCCTTGGTCCGGTCGAGTACCGCGACCTCGAGGTCGCGCTCGGTCAAGCGTCTTGTTCTGCGTGACCGTCAGCGCGCGGACGCCGAGCTGCAGCGCCGTCGCCGAGCGGTCATGGCCTTCCGTGTAATGGTCCTTGAGAAAGCGGCGGATCTCGTCGGACTGGCCGCCCATCGCCGCGTAGTTCCGCTCGTCCTCGATCGTGCCGTCGTAGAGGATGTGGTAGATCTCGCTCTACGCGCGCCGTTGGCGTCGCCGACCTCGGCCACCAGCACCTCGACCTCGAACGGCTTGATGTCCTGCGTGAAGATGTTGCCGAGGGCCTGCGAGTAGGCGTTGGCGAGGGCCTTGGCCGTCACGTCGCCCCGGCTGTACGGAGTAGCCCTTCGACGTCGGCGTGGCGGATGCCCGCGATGCGGAGATTCTCGAACTCGTTGTACTTGCCGACACCGGCGAACGCGATGCGGTCGTAGATCTCGGAGATCTTGTGCAGCGAGCGTGGACGGGTTCTCGGCGACCAGGAGGATGCCGTCGCCGTACTCGAGGGTGACGAGGGACCGGCCGCGCGAGATGCCCTTGCGGGCATACTCGGCCTTGTCCTTCATCATCTGCTCGGGGCTTACATAGTAGGGCAGCGGCATATGGCTCAGGCCCCGTTTCCGCTGCGCGTGCACGCTCGGCCAGGATCGCCTCGCAGACGACGTTTCACCTCGTCCTCGGCGACGTCGCCGAATCCGGACCGCGTGATGGTCTTCACGGACGGGAAGATGCCGCGCACGAGGTCGGGGCCGCCGGTGCCCGACGTCCTCGTCGGCCGCGTCGATGAGCGCCTCGAGCGAGACGCGCAGCGCCTCGTCGCGCTGCATGTCGCGCTTCCAGAGCTTCTTCAGCGAGTCGCGCGCGTCCTTCGAGCCCGAGCCCTGCGCGTCGAAGTTGGTTTCCTCGTAGCGTCCGCCGGTGATGTCGTACTTGAAGAGCCGGCCGACGCCGGCCTTCTCGTCGAAGCCCGCGAAGATCGGCACGACCACCAAGCCCTGCATCGCCGCCGGAAGGTTCATCCGGATCATCTGGCTCAGCCGGTTCGCCTTGCCCTCGAGCGAGAGGTTCTCGCCCTCGACCTTCTCGTAGTGCTCGAGCTCGGTCTGGAAGAGCTTCGCCATCTCCATGGCCGGGCCGGCGGCGCCGGCGATGCCGACGCCCGAGAGCTCGTCGGACTTGAAGATCTTCTCGATGCGACGGCTCGCCACCTGGTAGCCCGCGGTCGCCTGGCGGTCGCCGGCCATGATGACGCCGTCGCGGAAGCGCACCGAGAGGACCGTCGTGCCGTGGATGGGCTCCGGCATCGGGGCGGCCGCCGGAGTCTCGTGGCCCGGAATCAGGTGCGGCGACTCGCGGCGGAGCACATCGAGAAAGCTCGAGTTGGAGTAGTCGCTGAACAGCGAGCGCCAGCGCCTCGTCCATCGTCACATCCCGGACGCGCGCGAGATGTTGCGCAGCAGATCCGCGGCCGTCGGCGACTCGGTCAAGAGCTGCCGGACGTGCGCCTCGGTGCCGCGCAGCGGCTCCAGCATGAAGATCTTCTTCAGCGGCCCTTCCTTGAGGTCGAAGATCACCGAATCCCAGCTGGCCGAGACGATCTCGTCCGCGTAGCGCTGCAGGCACATGCCGCGGAAGTACGCGCGCGTGTCCTTCGGCGGATCGTAGATCGCCTTCGCGATCTCGTCGTCGGTCGCGATGCGGTCGACCGCCTCGGACTCCTCGAGCTTGTAGTAGAGGCCGCGGCCCGGCCGGATGTCGTGGTACTGGAGGTCGATCATCGGCCACGCGCGAGTCGTTCCACTCCAGGTCGTGCTTGGCCATGTAGTTCTCGATGAGCTGGCGCTTGATGACCCAGTCGAGCTCGCGGCCGAGCTGCATCGGATCCTCGGCCAGCCGGTCGAGCGTCGACTCCCAGCGCGCGAGCACCTCGCGCACCCAGGGCTCGGCCTCGCGGTCGCGATAGTAGCGGTGCGCCAGTGCCAGGAACTCGCGCTGCAGGTCGACGGCGGTGATGCTGCGGCCGTCCTTGAGCCGGAACGTCTCCCGGCAGGTGAGGTCGCGCGACACCACGCGGAAGGCGCCCACCGGGCCGTCGACCGAGAGGTCGCGCTCGATGAAGTCGTCCTCGACCATGCTCAGCACGATCGCCATCGTGCCGACCTTGAGGTAGTTGGAGACCTCGCTCATGCTGGCGTCGCCGACGATGACGTGCAGGCGGCGGTACTTCTCCGGATCGGCGTGCGGCTCGTCGCGCGTGTTGATGATCGGGCGCGAGTGCATGGTCTCGAGACCGACTTCGGTCTCGAGGAAGTCGGCGCGCTGCGAGATCTGGTAGTCGCACGCGATCGGCGTTGTTCTCGGCGCCCACCTTGCCGGCGCCGGTGAAGACCTGGCGGCTCACGAAGAACGGCATCATGTGCTGCACGATGCGCGCGAACGGCACCTTCCGGTCCATGAGGTAGTTCTCGTGGGTGCCGTACGAGTTGCCCTTGCTGTCGGTGTTGTTCTTGTAGATCAGGATCCGCTGCTCGGGCGGCGAGACCGCCTCGGCCCGCTGGCGGCGAGAGATTGAGGATCCGCTCGCCGGCGCGGTCCCAGATGACGAGGTCGCGCGGATTCGTCGTCTCGGGCTCGAGTACTCGGGATGCGCGTGGTCGACGTAGAAGCGCGCGCCGTTCGACAGGATCAGGTTGATGAGGCGCGACTCTTCCTTGGAGGTGCCTTCCTTCTCCTCCATGTACTCGAAGCCGCGCGCGTCGCGGAGCGGGCTCTCGGCCTCGTAGTCCCAGCGCACGCGCGAGGAGCGGAACGTCTCGTAGGAGTTGATCAACAGCAGCGAGGAGAGGATCGGGTTGAAATCCGGCTGATTCTTGACCGTGATCCCGTACTCGGTTTCGATGCCCATGACTTTCGGGATCGCCATGCCGTCCTCTAGAAAGACCGCCCCCGGTCAATGGCGCTCGGGGGAAATGGAGGGGCGTTCGACGGTCCCCCATTGCCTGCTGAATGGGTGAGGGCTCGGCTCGGCCGAGCCCCCGCTGCCGTTACAGGTACTGACCGGTATTGACGACCCTCTCGACACTCCGAGCTTTTCTTTGGTCTCGCCCATGAGAGGCTTCACGTAGACGATGCGCTCGCCCTTCTTGCCGGCGATCTTCGCCCAGTCGTCGGGGTTGGTGGTGTTCGGAAGATCCTCGTTCTCCTTGAACTCCTCGCGGACCGCCGCCGAGGAGGTCGTCGGCCATGATGCCCTTCTCGCCGCGCCCGATGTAGCGCTTGAGCGCGAGCTTCTTCGCCCGGCGCACGACCGACTCGATCATGGCGCCGGAGGAGAAGTCCTTGAAGTAGAGGACCTCCTTGTCACCGTTCGCGTAGGTGACCTCGAGGAAGCGGTTCTCCTCGCTGAGGCGTACATCGCCTCGACCGTGGCGCCGATCATCGAGGCGATGGCGCTGGGGACGTCGCCGTGCCGCGAGTCTCGGACTCGGCGAAGGGGATGTCGGTGGTGAGGTACTTGGCGAAGATCTCGGCGGCCGAGCTGCGATCGGGGCGCTCGATCTTGATCTTCACGTCGAGCCGGCCGGGGCGCAGGATGGCCGGATCGATGAGGTCCTGGCGGTTGGAGGCGCCGATGACGATGACGTTCTTGAGCCCTCGACGCCGTCGATCTCGGCCAGGAGCTGCGGCACGATGGTGGTCTCGACGTCGGAGGAGATGCCGGTGCCGCGGGTGCGGAAGAGGGCGTCCATCTCGTCGAAGAAGACGATGACCGGGACGTCCTCGGCGGCCTTTTCCTTGGCCTTGACGAAGATCTCGCGGATCTTGCGCTCGGTCTCGCCGACGTACTTGTTGAGGAGCTCGGGGCCCTTGATGTTGAGGAAGAAGCCCTTGATCTTCTCGCCGCGCTTCTCGGAGATCTTCTCGGCGAGGTTGTTGGCGACGGCCTTGGCGATCATGGTCTTGCCGCAGCCGGGAGGGCCGTAGAGGAGCACGCCCTTGGGCGGCGTGAGCTTGTGCTCCTTGTAGTAGTCGCCGTAGAGGTACGGCAGCTCGACGGCGTCCTTGATGGCCTCGATCTGATCGCCGAGGCCGCCGATGTCGTCGTAGCCGATGTCGGGCACTTCCTCGAGCGTGAGGTCTTCGACTTCGCTCTTCGGAAGCTTCTCGAGCAGGTAGCCGCTCTTGGCGTCGAGCAGGAGGTGATCGCCGGTCTTGAGGCGCTGGGTGCGCAGAGGCTCGGCGATGATGCCGACCTTCTCTTCGTCGGCGCGGAGGGTGACCAGCGCGCGCTCGGCGTCGAGCTGTTCCTTGAGGATGACGACCTCGCCCTGGATCTCGTAGCCGGCGGCCTCGATGACGTTGAGGCCTTCGTTGAGGATGAGCTCCTGACCGGGCTTGAGCATCTCGGGCTTGAGCGAGGGATGCAGGTTGACCTTCACCTTGCGGCCCTGGGAGAGGATGGTGACGGTGCTGTCCTCGTTGGCGGCGAGATACACGCCGTAGCGTCGAGGGCGGAGCACAGAGCTTGTCGACCTCTTCCTTGAGCGCGGTGATCTGCTCGCGCGCCTCGTACAGCGCGTTCACGAGCTTCTCGTTCTGGTTGAACGCCTGAACGAGCTGCCGGTTCGCCTCACGGAGCTTGTTCTCGAGGACCATGAAGTCCTTGGGCGTGTCCTCGAGCTTCTTCCGCAGGTGAACGGTCTCCGCTTCCAGCGACCTGATGTACGCCTGAAGGTCCTGCACTTGGATTTCGTACTCCGTAAGACGACGACGCGTGCTCGAATCCGACATAGAGGCGGGAAGGAACTTTGAGAAGCCCTCACGACTCGGGCTACTCTTCTTGTCGAACTCCTTCATAGTCCATCCCTTCTCACTTGACCCCCTGTGCGCCGCTCGTGCACAAGCTTCTGTCGCGTGCTCGAAGTATAGGCGGCTGCAAAAAGAAAGTCAAGGTTGGCAGGTAACTTACCGCCGGTTGACACGTTGAATTTTCTATGTTTTTCCCCATCGGTGTGACTCCCTCGTCACTTTGGTCGCCCACTCGCGCCCCCGAGTCATCAGCGGAGCAAGTTCTGTACCCGACCAACCCGCTTCTCCCGCTCTCGAAACGTGTGGCGTGAATAGTGGGTTCCACGTATAAAGACGGAGATGCCCGCGCCGATGTTCGGTCGCGTCGCTGCCTTTCTGGCTCCGCTCGTGACGTTCCTGGTGACGTTCCTGGTCGCGACCCCTCTCGCGACCTCGCCGGCTCTCGGCCAGAACACGCCGCTGCCCACCCAGGTCGTCCGGCGCGAGCTCAGGATCGGTGCTCCCGGTGTCCCGTCGGCGCTCGATCCGGGCGCGGCGCTCGAAGGGACCAACCCGCTGATCGCGCGGCAGGTTTTCGACACTCTGGTCGCCTGGCGCGAGGGGAGCACCGAGATCGAGCCGGCGCTGGCCACCCGCTGGAACGTGTCGCGCGACGGGCTCGTCTGGTCGTTCTCCCTGCGCGAAGGCGTCAAGTTTCACGACGGTAGCCCGCTCACCGCGGCCGAGGTCGCCGCGAGCTTCGAGCGTCAGCTACGTCCGGAAGCCCACGGAACGAACCGCACCTGGCCGGCGCTGCTCCGCGGCACGCCCGGAGTCGTCAAGGAAGTCCGCGCGCCCAATGCGCGAACGGTCGAGATCGTTCTGGTCCAGCCCTACGCGCCCCTTGTCACCGTGCTCGCCCATCCTGGGCTCGCGATCGCCAAGCCTTCGACGGCACCCGAAGGCGGCGGCAGATTGATCGGCACCGGTCCTTATCGCGTCGTGGATGCCTCGGCGGGGCGCCTGGCACTCGAGGCCATGCCTGGCTACTGGGGAGGCGCGCCGAAGTCGGAGCGGCTCGTGTTTCTCGACGTGAGTGCCGACGACCAGGCCGAGTCCGAGCTCGACTCCCGGTCGCTCGACATCTGGTTTCCGGCGGGTCCGCCACGGCGTGCCGCGGGCGCTCTCGGCCCCCAGCCTTCGCATCGGATATCTGGCCTTCCAGACCGAGAAGGAGCCCTTCTCACGAAGGACCCTTCGCCAGGCGGTCGCCGCGGCCCTGGATCCGGCGATCCTGGGCCAGACGCTCGAGCGAGCGGCGATGCCCTTGCAGTCCTTTCTGCCTCCGGGAGTCTGGGGACGCCGCGAGGGCTCGCCGATCCTCGGCGGAAGCCGCGCGACCGTGAAGGCGCTCATCAAGGAGAGCCGCTGGCCGAAGGAAACGAAGCCGACCTTGCTGGTGCCGGCGGAAACGACGCCGCTGAATCTCCGGAAGGTGGCTGAGACGATCCAGCTGCTCCTGGGCTCCGACGACCTGCCGCTCAACATCCAGGTCGAGCCCGAAGGGACCATGCGCGCGCTCCTGCAGTCCGGAGCGTTCGACATGGCCCTGGCGGAGGCGACCGTCGCGGGCGGCGATCCTCATCTCCTTCTATATCCTCTGTCGACGAGCGAGGCGGCGACCAAAGGCCCGCGCGCGACGAACTTCTCCTTCTACCGGAACCCGCGGCTCGACGACGTACTGATCCGGGCGAGCCAGCTCTCGTTCCGCTCCGAGCGCCAACGGCTCTACCAGCGCGGGCAGGCGATGCTGGCCGAAGAGCTGCCGTGGCTCCCGATCTACGTGCGCCTGCAGTGGGCGGTGGCTCGCTCCGACGTCAAAGGTCTGCGGCTGCATCCGACGGGCATTCATCGTCTCGACACGGTGAGCCTCGACATTCCGCCCGCCCTGGCTCCCGCTCCCGGCGCCACCCGCTGACGAGGCGAGGCTCGCCTGTGCCATCGATCGCCGACACCACGCTCGAGATGATCGAGTGGGTCTTCCCGGAGCATGCGGGCGGACCGGGGCAGATCCACGGCGGCCGGATGATGGAGTGGATCACCAAGGCCGGCACCCTGGCCGCCTCGCGCGTCGCGCGCGGCACCGTGGTCCTCGGCGCGATGGACGACATCGACTTCCTGCATCCGGTCAAGGTGGGCCAGATCGCGATCCTGAGGGCGCGCGTCGAGTACGTCGGAACGAGCTCCCTGGAGGTCGGGGTTCGGGTCTTCGCCGAGGACGTGATCACCGGGGAGCGCCGGGCGACCCTGAACTCGCACCTGGTCTTCGTGAAGGTCGATGAGGGCGTGCGTCCGCGCCCGGTCGAGGCTAAGATTCGTCCCCGGGACGCCGCCGAGTCGGCGCTGGTCGAGGCGGCCCGGGCCCGGCGCGAGCAGCGGCTGGCGCGGTTCGCCCAGCGACAGTCGCGTCTCGCCGCGAACGCCGAGCCAGATCTGGACGCCAGCGACGTCGACGTCGGCTGGCGCTTCGAATCGGTTCGAAGCGTCCTGCCCGAGGACGCGCTGTTCGGCAACACGATGTTCGTGGGCAAGATGCTCATGGCGCTCGACGAGGCGGGCGGCATCCTGTCGATGCGATACTGCAAGGGTCTCGTGATGACGGCGTGCGTGGACGCGATGGACTTCTACTCGCCGATCTTCACGCACGAGGTCGTCACGTTCAAGGCGGCGCTGAATCACGTCGGCACCTCGTCGCTCGAGGTCGGCGTGAAGGTGCTGGCGGAAGTCCCGTGGTCGGGCGAGGTGCGGCACGCCTGCACCGCGTTCGTCACGTACGTGCACCTGGGAGCCGACTTGCGTCCGCGCCCGTGTTCGCCGTACACGCCGACGACCGCGGGCGCTCGTCGGCGGTGGGAGGCCGCGCTCGGTCGGCGGGCGCAGCGGCTCGAGCGCGTGAAGGGACTCAAGGCGATGCTGCTCAACGAAAGAGGGTAGGGCGATGTCAGGGCACTCTCGGTGGTCGCAGATCAAGCGCAAGAAGGGCAAGACCGACGTCCAGCGCGGCAAGCTCTTCTCCAAGATCCTCCGTGAGATCACGGTGGCGGCAAAGGGCGGCGGCGGCGATCCCAAGGGCAACGTGCGCTTGAAAGCCGCGATGGAGTCCGCCAAGGAAGCGAACATGCCGCAGGAGAACATCAAGCGGGCGATCCAGAAGGGCACCGGCGAGCTTCCCGGCGAGTCCTACGAAGAGATCACGTACGAGGGGTACGCGCCGGGCGGCGTCGCCCTGCTGATCCAGGTGCTCACCGACAACCGCAACAGAACCGGCCCCGAGATCCGCCACGCGTTCGAGAAATTCGGCGGCAACATGGGCTCCTCGGGCGCCGTCGCGTGGATGTTCGAGCGCCAGGGGATCATCCAGGTGGACTCCTCGAAGATCGACGAGGACGACCTGCTCGCGAAGGCCCTCGATGCCGGAGCGACCGACATGCGCCGGGCCGAAAAAGCTTTCGAGATCATCACCGCCCCTGCTGAAATGGACGCCGTGCGCGACGCGCTGAGTCGGGCGCGGGTTCCCGTGCTGGAGGGCCAGGTCAGCTTCGTCCCGCAGTCGACGGTGCGGGTCGAGGGCAAGGACGCGACCGCCGTGGTGCGCCTGGTCGAGGCGCTGGAGGAATTGGACGACGTCCAGTCCGTCTACGCTAACTACGACATTCCTGACGAGGTTCTCGAGGCCATCTCGGCCGCATAGCCTCCGGGTCCTCGGCGTCGACCCCGGCCTGGTCGGAACCGGCTACGGATTGATCGAGCCGGCTCCCGGCGGGGTTGCCGTGCTCGGCAGCGGTGTCATCTCGACGAGCGCGGATCTGCCGCTCGAAGCGCGGATCCATCTGATCTACGACGGCGTCCGAAGCCTCCTCGAGGCGCAGACACCGACGGTGCTCGTCCTCGAGGACCTGTACGCCGAGTACAAGTTTCCGCGGACCGCGCTGCTGATGGCCCACGCGCGCGGCGTGATCTGTCTCGCCGCGCGCCAGAGCGACGTCGCGGTGCTGGCGCTGGCGCCGGCCGAGGTCAAGCGCGCGGTCGCCGCCGCCGGCGCCGCCTCGAAGCATCAGGTGCAGCACTCCGTCCAGCGGATCCTCAAGCTCGCCGCGCTCCCGACGCCGTCGCACGTCGCCGACGCGCTCGCGCTCGCGCTGACCGGCTTCTCTCGCCTGGGCGGGCGGCTGTCGTGATCGCGACCCTCACCGGGCGGCTGCGGCGCAAGCTCGAGGATCGCGTCGTGGTCGAGTGCGGCGGCCTCGGGTACGAGGTGTTCCTGCCGCCGATCGCCCAGCGTCAGATCGAGCACGTCACGCGCCGGTCCGGGCGAGAAGGGGAGCGAGCTCGAGCTCGTCATCTATTACCACGCGACTCGCGACCAGCCGCGCCCGGTCCTGATCGGGTTCACCTCCGACCTCGACAAGGAGTTTTTCGAGAAGCTGATCACGGTCAAGGACATCGGTCCGATGGTCGCCGCGCGCGCGCTCGCGCTGCCGGTCGGCGAACTGGCGGCGGCGATCGCGCGCCAGGACGAAAGTTCTTGCGCGGTCTCCCGGGTGTCGGTCCGCAGAAGGCCAAGAACATCGTCGCGCAGCTCCAGAACAAGGTCTCGAAGTTCGCGCTGGCTCCGCGAGGGCGCTCCGGTCGAGCCGGTCGCGGCCGCGGCGAAGCCGATCGACGCCGACGGTCTGCGCGAGCTGGTGTGGGAGATCATGGTCAAGCAGCTCGGCCACCGGCCCTCCGAGGCCTCGCAGCTCATCACCGACGCGTTGCGCCGCCGTCCGTCGATCATGTCGCCGGAGGAGCTGTTCGACGAGATCTACCGCGGGCAGAAGGCGTGATGACGGCGACGGCCGACGACGGGAAGATGCTCAGTCGCGTCGCGGCGCCCGAAGAGGTGCAGTTCGAGCGCCAGCTCCGCCCGCGCACGTTCGAGGAGTACGTGGGGCAGGAGCAGGCGGTCTCCAGTCTGAAAGTCTCGGTCGACGCCGCCAAGATGCGGCAGGAGTGCGTGGACCACGTGCTCCTGTACGGCCCGCCCGGACTCGGCAAGACGACGCTCGCCGGGATCCTCGCCAACGAGATGGGCACCACCCTGGTGACGACGTCCGGCCCGGCCATCGAGCGGGGCGCCGACCTGATGGGCATCCTGACGAACCTCGGCGAGAAGGACGTGCTCTTCATCGACGAGGTCCATCGGCTGCCCCGGGCGGTCGAGGAGCTGCTCTATCCGGCGATGGAAGACTTCGCCGTCAACTTCGTGATCGACAAGGGACTTCACGCGCGCACGCTCAAGTACGCGCTCCGGCCCTTCACGCTGGTCGCCGCGACGACGCGCCCCGGAATGCTGTCGGCGCCGCTGCGCGAGCGCTTCGGCATCTTCCATCACCTGGATTTCTACTGGAAGCCGAGCTCTCCCGGATCGTGAACCGCTCGGCGGCGATCCTCGACTCGAAGATCGGTCCCGACGGCGCGCACGAGATCGCGCGCCGATCTCGCGGAACTCCTCGCATCGCCAACCGCCTGCTGCGCCGCGTGCGCGACTACGCGCAGGTGAAGGGAGACGGCGCTGATCAACGAGGACATCGCGCGCCGCGCGCTCGACAGCGAGGGTGTCGACGCCCGCGGTCTCGACCGGCCTCGACCGGCGCTTCCTCACCGCGATCGTGGATCACTATGACGGCGGGCCGGTCGGTCTCGAAGCGATCGCCGCCACGATCAACGACGAGGCCGAGACCCTCTCCGAGCTCGTCGAGCCCTATCTCCTGAAGATCGGCTTCATCGTGCGGACACCGAACGGCCGCCGCGTCACCCGCGAAGCCTACCGCCACCTGGGCAAGCAACCCCCGCCGCCGCCCCGGGCCAACAGGGCCTGTTCGAGTGACGCGAAGGCGAACGAGGCGCGGGCCAATGAATGGCCCAGGGCGAACGAGCGATGCGCTGCCAACGTGCGCATAGGCGAGTGAACGCCACGCCGGGCCCGAAGATCGCACGGCCATGGACATCGCCTTGCGGAGCCGGCTCGCGCCTCTCTCAGGCCACCCTCGGTCCAAGCCGGCCTCACTGGTCCCCGCTACAATAAGCCAAGATCCTCATTGCCTTCGGCCTTCTCATCGCCCTCGCCGGCGTGGTGCTCGTGCTCGTCGGACGCGTGCCGTGGGTCGGCCGCCTGCCGGGCGACATTCATATCCAGCGCGGGAATTTCACCTTCTATTTCCCGCTCGCGACCTCACTGCTCTGAGCGTCGTCCTGACCCTCATCTTCTATCTCGTCGGGCGCCGGTGAGCAGCCTCTTCGCGGCGGCGGCGCTGCTGGCGCTGTCGAGCACCGCGATGGTCGCGGCCGACACGATCCGCGTGGCGATCGCCGAGAACGTGCGATCGGTCGAGCTGCGCGGTCTCAACATCGAGGTGAGCGAGCTGGGCTGCGCCGCGTGCCCGCGGGGCGTCTGGCGGACCGATACCGTGCGCGCCGTGGTGAACGGTCAAGGCGTCGAAATCGATCGCCGGTCCGCGGCGGCCTTTCGGCTGACGAGCGACACGCCGATCCGGATGAACGGGCGCGAATACCCCGCCACGCTCGAGATCGTCCGCTACGGTGAGGGGCTCGCGATCGTCAACGAGCTTCGGCTCGAGGAATACATCGTCGGCGTCCTGCGAGCCGAGACCAGCGAGAAGTGGCCGGCCGAGACCCTGCGCGCCCAGGCGATCGTGGCGCGGACCTACGCGGCCTTCCTTCGCTCGTCGAGCGGCACCCGGCCATACAACATCGTCGCCACGACGACGCACCAGGTGTACGCGGGACACGTGCCGGCGTCCTCACCCATCTGGGATGCGGTGCGCGACACCGCCGGACAGGTGCTCCTGTGGGACGGCGAGCTGTTCCCGGCGTTCTACCATTCGGCGAGCGGCGGCTACACGGAGGATCCGCGCACCGTCTTCGCGGCGCGCAACATGCCCGCGCTCAAGGCGATCCGTGACGATTTCTCGACGGCGGCTCCCCACTACTACTGGACCCTCGATCTCAAGCTCGGATCTGTCCGGCATCCTCAAGCGAAACGGCTACGACGTGGGCACGGTGACCGCGCTCGAGGTTACCGAGCGCACGCAGTCGCTCCGCGTGTCGAGCCTGACCGTCCACGGCACTCGAAGCTCGTGCGCGCTGCGCGGCAACGACTTCCGCCGCATGGTCGGCTACGAGACGGTCAAGTCGACGCTTGTTCGCGGTCGCGCCTCGACGGCTCGGTCGCCCGCTTCTCCGGACGCGGGTACGGCCACGGCGTGGGCATGTCCGCAGTGGGGCGCCAAGGGCATGGCCGAGCAGGGATACAAGGCCGAGAAGATCCTCGAGTACTACTATCCGGGGACGACGCTCGGCTGGCTCGGCACGCCCACGCGGTGACGATTTCCTGGCAGGACTTCGAGAAGGTCGACATGCGGGTCGGTGTCGTCACCGACGCCAAGGAGTTTCCCGAAGCCCGGCGTCCCGCCCTTCGCCTCTGGATCGACTTCGGGTCTCTCGGCGACCAAGCGCTCGAGCGCGCAGATCACCGCGCACTACCGCCCCGCCGAGCTGATCGGTCGACGGGTCGTGGCCGTCGTCAACTTCCCGCCGAAGCAGATCGGTCCCTTCGTCTCGGAGGTCCTGGTGCTCGGCGCCTACAACGAGGCCGGGAAGTCATCTTGCTCAACCCCGATCAGCCCGTCGCGCCCGGCTCGAAGATCGGCTAAGCTTCTCGCCCGGAGGACCTCGCGATGAGAGTCGGGATCTCGTTGACGAGCAGTCATGCGGTGAAGGATCCGCGCGAGGGCGCGCGCTGGATGATCGAGCGCCGCGGCGGCGCGGCAGTCCGGCCTCGACTCGCTGTTCGTCGGCGATCACCACGCGACACCCGGGCCCTACTATCAGAACGTCCCGATCTCGGCCGGCTCCTCGCCGAGTGGGGCGACTGCGCCGGCCGGCTGCCTGTTCCTCCTGCCGCTCTGGAATCCGGTGCTCGTGGCCGAGCAGGTCGGAACGCTCGCGGCCGTCGCGCGCGGCCGCTTCATCGTCCAGTGCGGCCTGGGCTACGACGAGGCGCAGTTCGCGGCCATGGGCACGACACTCAAGTATCGTCCCTCGGCCTTCGAGGAATCGTTCGCGATCGTCCAGCGCCTGCTCCGGGGCGAGACCGTCAGCTCGTCCCGCCGCTTCACCTTTCGGGACGCGCGACTCGCGCTGCGTCCGCCGGAGAACGTCGAGTACTGGATCGGCGCCAGCGCGCGCCCGGCCATCGACCGCGCCGCGCGACTCGCCGAGGGCTTTCTCGCGTCGCCGTCGCTCACGCTCGACGAGGCGCGCGATCAGGCCGCGTTCTATCTGAGCGCTGCAGCGTCCACGGCCGAACTCCCAAGGCCGTCGCCATTCGCCGCGACATCTACGTCGGTGACTCGGCCGCGGACGCGGAACAAGTCAAGGGCGCGATCCTGGCGACCGGATATCGCGGGATCCCGGCCCCGGCGCTCGTCGCCGGCTCGGTCGAGAGCGTCGTCGAGCAATTCGCCGAGCTCGCCGCGCTCGGCTACACCGACGTCATCGTCCGCCACCTGACCAACGAGCAGCCGAAAGTCCTCGCCTCGCTCGCGCGGCTCCGCAAAGTCAAGGAAGCGCTCGCCAGCACGTAGCGGGCTGTTCGACGGCCCGCCATGTACACTGACCTGCCGTGGACGTCTCGGAGCTCGACTACGATCTGCCGCCCGAGCTGATCGCGCAGGCGCCCGCGCCGTCGCGGGATGCGTCGCGGCTCCTCGTGATCGACCGCGCGCGCGGCGGCTTCGAGGATCACGTCTTCGCCGAGCTGCCCGACCTGCTCCGACCGGGCGATTGCCTCGTCGTCAACAACTCACGCGTGATCCCGGCGCGGGTGCTGGCGCGTGACGTCGCCGGACGCGAGGTCGAGCTCCTCTTCATCGAAGCGATCGACAGGCACCGCTGGCGGGCGCTCACGCGGCCGGGGCGTCGGAGCCGCGAGGGCGTGGAGCTGGTGGCGGGGAGCTCCCGGCTCCGTATCCTCGGCGTCGAGGCCGATGGACCGCGTGTCGTCGAGCCGCTCGACGGCTCCGTCGACGAATTGCTGCGCGTCCACGGCCGGCCGCCACTGCCTCCCTATATCGCGCGGTTCGCCGCGCCGACCGCGGAGGATCTCGAGCGCTACCAGACGGTCTACGCCGCGACCGCCGGGATCGATCGCGGCGCCGACCGCCGGGCTCCACTTCACGCCGCCTCTGCTCGACGAGATCCAGCGGCGCGGCGTCGAGCTGCACCAGCTGACGCTCCACGTCGGCCCCGGCACGTTTCGCCCGATCAAGACCGACAGGATCGAAGACCACGCGCTGCCGGCCGAGCGGATCGTGATTCCGCCGGCTGTCGCCGAAGCGGTGAATCGCGCGCGCGCGGAGCGCCGCCGGGTGGTCGCGGTCGGCACGACCACGGTGCGAGCGCTCGAGAAGCGCCGTCGGCGCGGACGGTCGGGTACGTCCGCTCGACGGCGAGGCGCGCCTCTACGTCATGCCGGGTTACGAGTTCCGCGCGGTGGATGCGCTGTTGACGAACTTCCACCTGCCGCGCTCGTCACTGCTCGTCATGGTCGCCGCGTTCGCCGGGCGCGAGCTGATCCTGAAATCCTACGGCCACGCGGTCCGCGCCGGCTATCGCTTCTACTCCTACGGCGACGCGACGTTGATCCAGTGAAGTTCGAGCTGCTCGCGACCGACGGCGCGGCCCGCGCCGGCCGATTGACGACCGCCAACGGCGTGGTCGAGACGCCGATCTTCATGCCGGTCGGCACGCACGCGGCGGTGAAGGCGCTGGGGCCGGACGATCTCCGCGCGGCCGGCGCCCAGATCGTGCTCGCCAACACGTACCACCTGTTTCTCAGACCCGACACGCGCTCGTTCGCGAGCTCGGTGGCCTGCATCGCTTCATGGGATGGGACGGAGCCATCCTGACCGATTCCGGCGGGATTTCAGGTATTCAGCCTCTCGAAGCTTCGCAAGATCTCCGAGGACGGTGTGCGAGTTCCGGTCGCCGGTCGACGGGTCGACCCACTTCCTCTCGCCCGAGATCGCCGTCGAGGTCCAGCAGGCGCTGGGCGCCGACATCATCCATCCCCTCGACGAGTGCCTCGCGTACCCCGTGTCACGCCGGGACGCCGAGCGCTCGCTCGAGCTGACCTGCGCTGGGCCGCGCGGTCGAGGCGGCGCACGCGGGACCGGGCCGGACGAGTCAGGCGATGTTCGGGATCGTGCAGGGCGGAGTCGACGCGGACCTCCGCAGGCAGGCGACACGCGCGACGGTCGATCTCGGCTTCGACGGCTACGCGATCGGCGGCATGGCGGTCGGCGAGCCGAAGCCCGCGATGTACGATCTCACCGAGCTCGTCGCCGAGCCTGCTCCCGGCGGACCAGCCCCGCTATTCATGGGAGTCGGCAAGCCGGAGGATCTCGTCCACTCGGTGGCGCGCGGCGTGGACATGTTCGACTGCGTGCTGCCCACCCGGAACGCGCGCAACGGCCAGGCCTTCACGGCCGACGGCCCGCTCACGCTCAAGCAGGCACGGTACACGCGCGATCAGGCGCCGCTCGACGCCGAGTGCGGCTGCTACGCGTGCCGCGGCTTCTCGCGCGCGTACCTGCGCCATCTCTTCATGGCCGGCGAGCTGCTGTCGCATCGGCTGCTCACGCTCCACAACGTGACGTTCTTTCGGGCTCATGCGCGAGATGCGCGCGGCGATCGTGGCGGGTGCGTTCGGCGGATTCCAGGCTCGGTTCTTCGCGCGGTATGCCGCGGCGAACGTCGAGGAATCGGGGGACCCAGCGCCGTCTCCCTGAGCTCAGGCGCCGCGCCTGCCCATCTTCTGGGCCAGCTCCGCAACGGGGCTCATAGGCTTCGCTGAACGTCGGGAAGGCGTGGACGACGTCCGTCAAGACCTCGATCGGGATCTCCGCGCGGATCGCCAGCACGGCCTCGCCGATCCATTCCTCCGCGTGAGGTCCGATCGCGGCGGCTCCGAGTAACGTGCGGCGCGGCCGGTCTCCGACGAGGACCAGCCGTCCCGACTTCGATCCGGTCGCGCTGGCGCGCGCCGTGTGACGCACCTCCATCGACGCGCTGATCGCGTCGTGGCCACGCTCGCGCGCCTTCTCCAGCGAGAGGCCCACGCACGCCACCGACGGCTCCGTGTACGCCGCGCGGGATGGCCCGGTGATTCACGTGGGCCTCGCCCCCAGCAGGTTCGCCGCGATGATTCGTCCGTGATAGTTGGCGGTGTGCGTAAATCCGGCGATGCCGGTGATGTCGCCCGCCGCCCCACGTGCTCTTGCCCGCGCACACGACAGCGGTCGTCGATCTGAAGAAAGCCGTCGCGGCCGGGATGGATGTTCAGGGTTGCCAGGCCCAGCCCGTTCAGCTGCGGTTCCTGCCCGATCGCGACGATGAGCCGTTCGGCCGTCAGCCGCGTCCCATCCTCCAGCACGAGACAGGCCGTACCGGCTCGCATCTCCGCCCGCACGGCTTTGCTGTTCAAGCGGACGTCGATGCCTTCCTCGCGAAAAACGTCGGCGAGCGTCTCGCCCACGGCCGGCTCCTCGGCCGAGATCAAGCGTGCCGCTTGCTGGACGATCGTGACGCGCGCGCCGAATCGCGCGCAGAACTTGTGCGATCTCGCATCCCACCGGTCCACCACCGAGCACGAGCGCCGACCCGGGAGCTCCGACGTGGTAAAAACATCTTCGCTCGTCCACACCGATGCCCGGTCGAGCCTGTCGAGGTCGGGAATCTCGGCGACGGTGCCGACCGACACGACCAGATCGGTCCAGCCGATGACGTGCCCGTTGACCTCGAGAGCTCCGGGTCGCACGACGCAGCCGCGCCCGCGGTGAACGGCGATGCCGAGCGAGCGAAGCTCGCGCTCCCGACCGGAGTCGTCCAGCCGATGCGCGATCTCGTGACGCCGCGCGGCCGCGGCCCGATACGCGGCGCGCGCATCGTCCAGCGAGCGGCCCGCTCACCGCGCCGTCGGTGTGAGCGGTGCCGATCCGGTGCCGGATCTCGGCCGAGTGCAGCATCGCCTTGCTGGGCATGCAGGCGAAGTACGGACATTCCCCGCCGAGCAGCTTCTGCTCGACGACGGCGACCGACTTGCCGCCGCGCGCGAGGGTCGTCGCCACCATTTCGCCCGCGGAGCCGACACCCAGCACCACGACGTCGTACGTTTCCATGGGGCCGTACCTTTCTCGGAAGTGGGCGATAGCCCGATGTTTCTGGACCGACCTCAGTCTATGCAGTATCATCCGTTGATGTTTTGCGCGACTGATCGTCTTGACCGCGGAGGCCTCGGACTCGATGCTCTTCCCTGATCTCGCGTACGCCGCCGGATCGGCGCCGGGCGGCGGCTCTCAGAGCATGCTGCCCACGATCGTGATGATCGCCTCGATGCTCGCGATCTTTTACTTCTCTGCTGCTGCGTCCGCAGCAGAAGCAGAAGCAGGAACGCGAGCAGATGCTCTCATCGATCAAGCGGGGCGACCGCGTCGTGACCACGGGCGGGCTTCACGGTACCGTGACCGGCCTCAGCGAGACACACCGTCGCCCTGCGGGTCGCCGACCAGGTCAAGCTCGAGTTCGACCGCTCCGCCATCGGCCGCGTGTCGGCGGGCAGGGCGAGAAGGATGCCTAGGCACCTTCGGGTACGTATCGGGCTGGTCGTCGCCGTCGTCGCGCTCTCCCTCTGGTACCTCTACCCGCCGAAGAGCGCGATCAACCTCGGACTCGACCTGCAGGGCGGCATTCATCTCATGCTCGGGGTCGAGGCCGACCGGCACGTCGCGAGCCAGACCGACCGCGCGGCCGAGGACCTCAAGAGCGCGCTCGAGCGCAAGGGGATCGCGCGTCAAGCGGGTGGTGCGCGAGGGGAACACGCGCGATGCTGGTCGAGCTGGCCAACCCGCAGTCGTGGAACGACGCCCGGACCGTGGTGGCGGAGTTCGGAACCTTCGAGCGGCGTGACGACGATCAGACGGCGGGTCGGTTCCGCCTCGTGATGAACGATAGCCGGGTCCGCCAGCTGCGCGACGACGCCATCCGTCAAGGGCTCGAGACGATTCGCAACCGTATCGATCAGTTCGGCGTGAGCGAGCCCACGATCACGCGGCAGGGCGCGGATCAGATCCTGATCCAGCTGCCGGGCGTGCAGGACCCGGGGCGCGCCAAGGCGCTCATCGGCAAGACCGCGCTGCTCGAATTCAAGCTCCTCGACGAGCGGACGCCGATCGACCAGGCGCTGGCCGGCCATCTCCCGGAGACCTCGGAAGTTCTCTACGGGCGAGAAATCGACAAGCAGACGAAGGCCGAGCGCAAGATTCCGTACGTCGTCCAGAAACGCAGCCTGCTCACCGGCGCCGAGCTGACGCGCGCCGAGGTGTCGGCCGACCCGAATTCGATGGGCAACTGGCAGGTCGCGATCGAGTTCACGTCGACCGGCACGCGGATCTTCGGCGAGGTCACGGAGCAGAACGTCGGCAAACGGCTGGCGATCATCCTGACGGCACCGTGTACTCGGCGCCCCGCATCAACGAGCGAATCCCGGCGGGCGGGCCGTGATCACGGGCCAGTTCACGGTGGACGACGCCCGCGATCTCGCCATCGTGCTGCGGGCCGGCGCCTTGCCCGCGCCGGTCGTCATCCTCGAAGAGCGCACGGTGGGGCCGTCGCTCGGCGCCGACTCGATCCGCAAGGGCCTGATCGCCATCGCCGGCTCGGCGATCGTCGTGTTCATCTTCATGCTGGTCTATTACCGGCTCTCCGGGCTCGTGGCCGACGTGGCGCTCGGCCTGAATCTTCTAATCCTCTTCGCCTGCATGGCCGCCATCCGGGCGACGCTTGACCTTGCCCGGTCTGGCCGGCATCGCGCTCACGATCGGCATGGCCGTCGACACGAACATCCTGATCTTCGAGCGAATCCGGGAAGAGATGCGGGTCGGGAAGACCCCGCGCGCCGCGATCGAGGCCGGGTTCCGGCGGGCGCTGCGCACGATCGTCGACACGCACCTCACGGTCATGGGAACCGCGGTCATCCTCCCGTCGTTCGGCACGAGCTCCCGGTCAAGGGGCTTCGGCGTGTCGTTGTTCATCGGTCTCGGCGCGAGCCTGTTCACGGCGTACTTCTTCACGCGCGCCTCCTCTTCGACCTCATCTACATGGGCCGGCGGAAGGTGGAGTTCGATCTCGATATGATCGAGCTCTTCAAGAACCCGAACTACGACTTCATCGGCAAGCGGAAGTGGGCGTATATCGTCTCGATCGCCTTGACCCTGATCAGCCTGAGCTCTGCTCGCCGTCAGGGGCGGGCTGCGCTACGACATCGACTTCACCGGCGGCACCTTGATCCAGGTGCGCTTCGAGCAGCCGCCCACGATCGCCAAGATCCGGGCCAGTCTCGGCACGATCCATCTCGGCGAGAGCATCATCCAGCAGTTCGGCGACGCGAATGAGTTCATCATCCGGCTGCCGCTGGTCGAGGTCGGCTCGGAGGAAGCTTCCAGCGCGTTCAGGGCGCGCTGAGCGCCGACCCGTCGCTCGGCAAGTTCGAGATCCGGCGCGTCGAGTTCGTCGGGCCCCAGGTCGGCCGCGAGCTGCAGCTCCAGGCCGCCTACCTGGTGCTGGCCGGCCTCGTCTGGATCGCCATCTACCTGGCCTTCCGGCTTCGACCTGCGCGGCGGCGGTCGCCGCCGTCGTCGCCGTCTTGCACGACGTCATCGTCCGTCTCGGCGCCCTCTCGCTCACCAATCGCGAGTTCTCGCTGCCGGTGCTGGCGGCGCTCCTGACGATCATCGGCTATTCGGTCAACGACACGATCGTCGCCTACGACCGGCTCAGGGAGAACCGAGGCAAGACCGCCCCGAAGGGGCGCACGTTCGCCCATCAGATGAACGATGCGCGTCAACCAGACCCTGTCGCGTACCATCCTGACCTCGCTCACGACCTTCTTCTCTGGCGGCCGTCCTGCTCTTCTGCGGGGCAAGACGCTCGAGGATTTCGCCTTCGTCCTCTTCGTCGGCGTCATCACCGGGACCTACTCCACGACCTACGTGGCCGCCGCCACTGGTCGTCGACTGGACGAACCACGTCGAAGGACGGCTGCGGCGAGGGAAGAAAGCGGTGGCAAAAGCCTGACCAGCGTGTCAAACTAGTTGGTCAACCAGGGGTTTGGCCGCGTGACCCAACTAGAGACGCTGATCGAGGAGATTCCGAAGTATCAGCCGGGCGCTGATCTCGACGTTCTCGAGCGCGCCTATCGGTTCTCGGACCGCCTCCCACCAGGGCCAGCAGCGAGCCTCCGGTGAGCCGTATCTAAGCCATCCGCTTGAGGTCGCCAACCTCCTCGTCAACTTCAAGATGGACGTCACCACCGTGACCGCCGGCCTCCTCCACGACGTGCTCGAGGACACCGACCGCGACCAAGGCCGACCTCGAGCGCGAGTTCGGCGGGGAGATCGCGCGAGCTGGTCGACGGCGTCACCAAGATCGGCAAGCTCGCCTTCTCCTCGCGCGAAGAGCGCCAGGCCGAGAATTTCCGGAAGATGCTGGTCGCGATGGCGCGCGACCTGCGCGTGCTGATGATCAAGCTCGCCGACCGGCTGCACAACATGCGCACCCTCGACTACCTGCCGGCCGACCGGGCCAAGAAGATCGCCCAGGAGACCCTCGACATCTACGCGCCGCTGGCCCACCGGCTCGGCATGGCCAAGGTGAAGGCCGAGCTCGAGGACCTGGCGCTCCGCACGCTGAACCCGACCGACTACGTCGATTTGCAAAAGCGCGTCGCCAAGCGCCGTCTCGAGCGCGAGGCGGACATCAACCAGGTGATCGCCATTCTGCAGCGACAAGCTCGGCGAGGTCGGGATCGACTCGCAGATCCGCGGCCGGCCCAAGCACTTCTACTCGATCTGGAAGAAGATGCACGACCAGGGCCGCGAGTTCGACGAGATCTACGACCTCACGGCCGTCCGCGTCATCACCGCGTCGGTCCGCGACTGCTACGGCGCGCTCGGCGTCATCCACTCGCTCTGGAAGCCGGTCCCCGGACGCTTCAAGGACTTCATCGCGATGCCCAAGGTCAACATGTACCAGTCGCTCCACACGACGGTGATCGGGCCCAAGGGCGATCCGCGTGGAGATCCAGATCCGCACCCGCGAGATGCACCGCATCGCCGAGGAAGGCATCGCCGCGCACTGGCTCTACAAGGAGCAGCAAGGCCGGCAGGGACAAGCTCGACGAGTCGCTCGTGTGGCTGCGCCAGCTGATCGAGACGCAGCAGGACACTGAAGGATCCGCAGGAGTTCATGGACACCGTGCGGGTCGATCCTGTTCCCGGACGAGGTGTACGTCTTCACGCCCAAGGGCGACGTGAAGGCGCTGCCGGACGGCGCCACGCCGCTCGACTTCGCCTACGCGGTCCACACGAAGGTCGGGCGAGCACTGCGTCGGCGCCAAGGTCAACGCCAAGCTCGTCCCGCTGCGCTACACGCTGCGCCAGGGCGACATCGTCGAGATCGTGACCTCGCCGAACCAGCACCCGAGCCGCGACTGGCTGAAGATCGTCAAGTCGACCCGGCGCGGGCCAAGATCAATCAGTGGCTCAAGGTCGAGGAGCGCGCCCGCTCGATCGAGCTCGGCCGCGAGATGTTCGAGCGCGAGGCGCGGAAGTATCGTCTCAATCCCACGGCGCTGCTCGGCGGTGAGGAGATCAAGAAGGCGGCGGCCGACTTCGGCTTCGCCGGGCCCGACGATCTGCTGGCGGCGCTCGGCTACGGCAAGAGCTCGGTGCATCAGGTGCTGAACAAGATCGCGCCCAACGCGCTGCTCGAGTCGCCGGAGAAGCCGAAGGCGGCGGCGACCCAGGCCGGCGCCGAGTCGACGGCGTGCGCATTCGCGGCGTCGACGACCTGCTCGTGCGGTTCGCGCGCTGCTGCAACCCGCTGCCGGGCGATCCGATCGTCGGCTTCATCACGCGCGGCCGTGGCCTCACCGGTGCACGCGCGCGACTGCCTGACCGTGGCCAAGAGCGTGCTCGACCGGGAGCGTCTCATCGACGTCGAGTGGGACGTCGAGGAGCCCGGCAAGCGGCCCGTCCGGATCGCCGTCTACATCGGCACGCGACCGGCCCGGCCTGCTCTCCGAGATCACCGGCGCCATCTCGGCCCGCAACGGCAACATCACGAAGGCCGAGGTGACGGTGACCGACGACCGGCGCGGGATCAACAACTTCGTCGTCGAGGTCGCCGATCTCCGCCAGCTCCAGGACATCATCGCGGCCATCCGCGACGTCAGAGACGTCATCAACGTCGAGCGTGTCCGGGGGCTCTAGGTGCCGGCACGCGGCGCGGCCGGCTCGCCGCCCGCCGGCTGTCGTCGATTCACCGGCGCACTGACTCGATGAACCGGCGGCGATTCGAGGCGCTGGTCGAGAAGGCCCATGCGTCGCCTGCCCAAGCGGTTCAAGGACAGGGATCGCCAACATCGCCGTCGTCGTCGAGGACTGGGCCGACGACGAAACGCTCGCCGACGTCGGGGTCGAGCCGCCCGACACGCTCTACGGCCTCTACCGCGGCATCGATCTCACGCGCCGCGACTCGGGCTACGGCAACGTCTTGCCCGACACGATCCACATCTATCAAGGACCGATCGAGGAAGACTGCGCCGACGAGGCCGACATGGAAGAGCTGATCCGCGACACGGTCATCCACGAGCTCGGCCACTACTTCGGCCTCGACGACGACACCATGGAGCGCATTGAGGGCTCCGAGCCGTAAGGGCGCCGGCGCGGCAGAGGCCTAGCCGGTCGCGGCTACGAAGATAGTTGGAGCGGAACGTCTCGCGATCCTCGTCGCAATTGGCGTACTTGGCTTGGCGGCCGGAGAGCCCCATCGCGCTTCAGGTATCCGCTGACAGCCCTGGCGGGTCCGCCATAGATTTCGCTGAGACAGTCGAGGCAGTAACCGCCGCGAGTAGACACACCTTTCAGAAACGCGCGGAACAGATCCGTCATCGGCTGGGACGTTTAAGTCGGGCCGCCTAAAGCTTTGAACGTGAGGCGAACCCCGTCGAGCATTCTGTCCATGCGCGAGGACTCCTCGAACACGAGCATCTCAACTGCAGTCCGCACGACATCGACGACGCCCAGGCGAAACTTCACGATGTAGCCATAGTCGGCTGTCCAAACCACATCGGCTGAGTGCGAACTCGTCCTTCCGCCGCGCGATCGCAGCCTCAATGCACTGCCTGACGTCGTCGTCGCGCTTTGTTCGAATCGCTTGGGCTTCCATGTACGCCTCCTGGGGATCCGGAATTCCAGTGTAGAAGCGAGCGACTACCGAGGAGGGTGGCGCACCAGCGCCCAGCCGGATTTCTGGAGGTCCGTCATGATGTCGTGGCGGCGCCGCTCGCCGTGGCGGCGCTCGGGCGTCGCCCGTTGATGGATTCGACGACGATCCCCTTTCCGGCGGTCGAGGATCACGTGGTGCTCGCTCTCGCTGACAAGTTTCATGTAGTTATAGGTGCCTGGTTTCGTACGCGACACGATCAATTGAATCTTCACGCCCGCATGCTCACGTCGCGCGAGAGGGGCGTTGGTCGCCGTTCGACTCGCTGGCGAAGAGATGATCGTCTGGACCGAGGACACGCTGCGCGCGGCGGGCATCAGCACTACCCGACACGCGCGATATCTGCGGCGAATGCCGAGTCCTGCGGCGAGGCAATAGCGCGCGGCCTCTCGGCATCCCAGAGCTGGAAGCATTGGACGTGCAACTGAATGGACCCGCGACCCGCGAGGATGGTCCCCGTCACCACGAACTGAGCCATCGTAATGCGCCTCTCGCAGGCGTCGCATTTCTCTCCGTCGGCTGGACGGCTCTGCACTCTTGAGATCCGCTCGTGAGGCAGACGGCCGTCTTCGAGCTTCTCCCGGATGAGGAGACGAAGCGCTTCAATCTTCATTGGAGTCCTCCCAGGTGCCGGCAGCAGGTAAACACTCCACATTGCACCGGGGTCTCGTCGCCCGCTCTCCCGCGTGAAGCGTCTCGGACCCGTGCACCATTTCCAGGCTTTGCGCCATGCATCGCAGTGTCGGCCGGTGAAGTCCTGCTGTCTGAGCAGAATTGCTCAGGCTTGTTGGTCGGTCAGAATTGCTCAGGTCTTCTACTTAGGCGGGAGGACCGGTTTTGGTCGAACAGCGACGACAGACTAACGGTACGGACGCCCTCTAGTCGTGGAGGACGATATTGAGGAGGGAGCTATGGACGTTCAAGCCGCCGTTATATTCAATGAAGCCGAGCTTCCGAAACTTGTTCATGAAGAAACTCACCCTGGATCGCGTCGTCCCGACCATTTCGGCCAGGGTTTCCTGACTGATCTTGGGCACGACGGGCTCATGCTGCCCGTCTTTGCCGAAGCGGGTCAGCAACAACAGAATGCGCGCGAGCCGTTTCTCGCTGGAATTGAACAGCTGATCGACCAGGTCCTCTTCGATCCGCACATTCCGAGACAGCAGGTACGACATGAAGAGCTCTGACAATGCGGGCTCATTGTGGAGCATTCGGACCATGGTTTCTTTTTGAAGTCGAAGGAGTGAACACTCAGTGATCGCGGTCGCCGTGGCCATGCGAAGTGGCTGTCCCGCCAGGCAACCTTCACCAAAGAAATCGCCGCTCCCCAAGATTGCGACGACCGCTTCCTTCCCGCGTGTGGAGATTACGGTCAGCTTCACCTTGCCCTTCTCAATGTAAAAGACTGAATCCGCGGGACTGCCCTGCGGGAAGACAGTGGCTTTCTTTCGATAGTCCTTGCTGGTGCCCCCGCGGGCCTTCGCAAAGGTACGTCCTGAGATCGAGCGGCGGCGCGTCTTTTCTCTGTGCCATAGGTCGGCTCGGCCCCTGATCTCAGCGGGGATTTCAGCGGGATTTCGACATGTGACCTCGTGCTGGTCACCTCGCTATGGATCTCTTGCGGGGCACCCCCTCTCTCGCTTGACTCTAGCTTTGCGACTCAGGCGAAGTCAACCCGTGGACGTACGGGAATTCCGGTATTCCGGGATGCTCAGTTCACCGGCGATGTTGCGATACCGCGCGGCTTCGGTCTCCGCGAACCTACCGGCCGCGCCGACCCTCAAACATCCCGAACAGGAGGAGGACGAGGGCGGCGTCCCTGTCACGGTCCCCGAGGACGCTTCGTTGGACTTCAGGGCGCGAGCGTGCAACAACCGGCTGGGCGTCCGCAGCGGGCGCCGGACCGGCGTTCGCCGGGCCGATAGTGGGGCCCACGGGAGCCACGCCGGACGATACGAGCATGATGGCGAGGATCACAGCGACGCCGAGGAACCTCATTTGCTAGCCTCCACGAGCGTGCGAATGTCGCTCCCGAAGCAAGCACACCACCGCCAGGGTTTTGATACTGCTCACAATTGACCATCGAGGGCGACGCCGGTCCTGATCAGGGTCACATCGTGGTTAACGGAGCCGACTTCACGAAATGAGCGTCAGAGGGACTGAGGGTGACGAGGCGAGTCAAATGCGCGGAAACACTACGTAAGACAACAGGGGCTCACATGACTCCCACCAGCCTCGTCGAGGCGCTCGCCGCGGCCGCCCCCGTTACTCTCCCGACGATCGGCCGCGCAAGGTCATGCTCCTGGAGGAGCTCGACGGCGCCATCGTCCGCGACGCGCGAACGCTCCTTCGCCTGCACGAGACCCTGTGCTTTCTGCAGGCGTACCCCGACGACGCCAAGATTCTCGAGCTGGTCGATCGCGCGCTGGAAACGTTCGCGGCCCGGGTCGATCGACTCGGGCCCGCCGCGCGCCGGCGGCTCCACGACTCCGGCGTCGCCCACAGCACGCTCGATTACCCCTTCGGCTTTCCGATGGCCCGCTGGCTGCGCCGCGCGATTCCCGCGCGAGACCGAGGTGGCCTGGGCCGCGTTCGGAGAACGCCGACCGGCTGGACGAGACGCTCTCGCTGCTCGCGACCACGGCGGAAGGCGACGCCTTCAGCGAAGGCGGGATGGGGTGGCGGCAGTGGATTCGCGTCGCCAAAGGCGATCGCCGTCTCAGCGACCTGCAGCTGATCCTGGAATTGTTCGAGCGCGCGCGGCTGCCCGAGGAGACGCGCGACTGGCTCTTCGAGAGCCTCGGCCTGCCGATCCTCTGGCGGACGCGTGGCGCGGGCGGCTCGAGGACACTCGCGCGGATCCCGGCGGGCTCCACGTTCTTCCACGCCGGCGCGCTCGAGCGGGGCGACGTCGATCTCGTCGAGGCGATTCGGGAGCCGCTGCCTCTCAGACGAGCGCCACGGCCGCTCGCCGAGACGATGATCGACGCCGCGCGCCTGGCGATGGCCACGCGCCAGCGGGAGCTCCACGCGTTCGCGTACCCGAATCCGGACGACGTGCTGGTGGCGGACGCGGGCCGCGGCCTCCGGCTCGTGTTCATCGGCATCGAGCCGGACTTCCGGCTGCCGCTCGAGGGCTACTACGGCTTCCTGGCGCTGAAGAACGGCGTGCCGGTGAGCTACGGCGGCGGCTGGGAGCTCTTCGGCGCGCTCGACTTCGCCATCAACATCTTCGCGTCGTTTCGTCAGGGCGAGTCGCCGTACCTGGCGACCCAGCTTCTGCGCGCGTACCGGTTCATCTTCGGCATGCGCACGGTGGTGATCGACCGCTACCAGCTCGGCCACGAGAGCACCGAAGCGCTGCGCTCGGGCTCGTTCTACTTCTATCATCGGCTCGGCTTTCGTCCACGCGACCCCGGCGTCGTACGCACGCTCGCCGAGGAGCGGGCGAAGATCGTCGCCGATCCCGCCTACCGCTCGCCGGTTCCGGCCCTGAAACGGCTCGCCGCGGCTGAAGTCTTCCTGACACTCGCCGGCGGTCATCCAGCGCCCGAGGATCGGCTGCGCGCAACGGACGTTTCGGCGCTCGTCGCGCGCTACGTCGCACGCGAGTTTGGCGGCGACCGCGCCCGGGCCACACGCGACTCGACGGAGCGTGTCGCGCACACGCTCGGCGCGCGACGGCGCAACACGTGGCCGCCCGGCGAGCGTCGCGCCTTCGAGCGCATGTCGCTCGTCGCCGCGCTCATTCCGGATCTTTCGGCATGGTCGCTCGCCGAGCGCCGTGCCCTGCTCGCGGTCATGCGCGCCAAGGGAGGCGGGACCGAGATGGCCTACGCTCGACGGCTCGATGGGCATGGCCGCCTGCGTCGAAGCCTCGAAGCTCTCGTCCGCGCTTAGCTCTCCCATATCACTGGCCCGCTGTTCTAGCTCCGGCCCGTAAGTTTTCGCTTGACAGGTACTTTCAATACTTCGTATGGTTTCAGCAGATGCTGAAATGTTCGGAGCAAGAGAAAGGTGCTGAAATCCGAGGAGGTTCGGCGACAAGTGGCCCAGAGACTTCGGGAGCTCCTCCCGAAGGCGAAGGCTGGCAGGAGAGCGCCGGCTCCAAAATAGGCGGACAAGTCGTCGATTTGTTGGCCCGATTCCAGCTGGCCGGCCAGGAGCACACGTTGGTCGTTGAAGTGACGCCTCTCGGCCAGCCACGCCAGATCAGGGCCGCCGTGACCAGGCTGAACGACATTCGGCGGGAGCTTCCGGGCGCCTATCCGATGGCTGGCGCCGTCTATATCGGCCCGCAGAGCGCGCGAATCCTCAAGAGCAACAACCTCGGCTTCGTGGATCTCTCGGGCAACTGCTACCTCGCCCTGGAGAACGCGCTGATCGAGAAGGAGGGCAAGCGGAACGTCCGGCCCTCGACGCGGCCCCTTCGCTCGCTCTTCGCCCCCGCGCCACGCGTGTGATCCGCGTGCTGCTGGTCGAGCCCAACCGGGCGTGGCGGCTGGAGGAGCTCGGGCGCGCCGCTGAGGTGAGCCTCGGCCACTCGCACAACGTGATCAAGCGACTCGAAGAGCTCGCATGGGTCGAGCGTGACGACAGCCAACGGTTCCGGCTCTCGAAGCCGGCCGACCTGCTCGAGGGATGGTGCGAGTCGTACACGTATCGAACCAACGAGCGCACCTCGTATCTCGCTCCGGAGCGCGTCACGCGAAAGTTCATGGGCGAGGTCGCCCGGGTCGCGGGCGCCGAGGGGCGGCGGTACGCCTTCACCTTGAACGCCGGAGCCGCGTTGCTGGCACCCAGTCTGAGATTGCCGGCCGTTCACTGCTACCTCGAGGAGACCCGCGCCGGTCGCTCGCACGCTCGGGCTGCGACCGGCCGCGGAGGTCGACGGAGCGCTCCACTTGTTCGCGCCCTACGACCTCGGCGTGTTCTACGGCGCCTTCGAGAAGGGCGGGCTCAAGGTGGTGTGCTTGCCGCAGCTGTACGCCGATCTCGTGAACTACGAGCGCCGCGGACGGGAGCAGGCCGAGCACCTGCGGCGCGAGGCGATGGGCTACTGAACGATCGCGGAAGGAGGTGATCTAGTGGCCAAGAAGAAGGCGACGAAGAAAAAGAAGAAGTAGATCCGATCGACGAGGCGGCACCGAGCTTGGACACGGAAGGAGGTGAGACGCTCGATGAAGAAGAAGGCCAAGAAGAAGAAGAAGTAGTAACGCGGCTGCGCTTGGGTGGGGGTGGCGGCCTCCCACCGTTGACCATGCGGGAGGGGCCAACGCCCCTCCCGCGTGTGTGTCTTAAATGACCTTCGTGACCTTGCCGGCCTTGAGGCAGCGGGTGCACACGCGCACGCGCCGGGGCTTTCCAGCCATCATGGCGCGCATCGAGACCAGATTCGGAAGCCACCGCCGCCGTGTCAGCTTGTGAGCATGGCTGATCGTGTTCCCGACGGAGGGGCCTTTTCCACGAGACGTCGCAGCGCTGAGCCATTTGTGCTCCCTGGAATTGAGGTTGCCGAGGACAGAACCGAAGGCACTGTATAGCACAGGGGCCGCCATGAAGCAAACCGCCCCGGCGTCGAATCTCGCGACGCCTCTGCAGTTCGTCAAAGGCGTCGGCCCGCAGCGCGCGGGTCAGCTCGAGCGGAAGGGGCTTCGCACCGTCGAGGACGCCACTCTTCTTCGTGCCGCTCCGCCACGAGGACCGAACCGGCTGACGCCGTTCGGTCGCTCGTCCCGGGCCAGGCCGCGACGTGCTCGGGCACGATCGTCGGCGTGAGCCCGCCGCCCCGGACGGTTCCGCGTGCCGTTCACCGTCATGCTGCGCGACTCGAGCGGCTACGCCACCGCCAGCTGGTTCGGCTGGCGGTATCTGTCGCGCGTCCTCAAGCGCGGCCAGCAGCTCGTGCTGCACGGCCGTGTCGGGCGCTACAAGGGCGCGATCGTCCTGCAGCAGCCGGACTACGAGATCGTCGAGAACGGCGAGGACGAGCGCTTGCACACGGGCCGCCTGGTCCCGGTGTATTCGCTCACCGAGGGGCTGCCCCAGCGCGCGCTCCGCTCCATCATGTGGCGGCTCGTCGAGGCGCACGCCGCCGAAGTGGAAGAGGTGCTTCCGAGGTGTCCGCGGGCGACGGGGACTCGTCGGACTCGCGCAGGCGATCAAGGACGCGCATTTTCCCGAGGCCGACGCGGCACTGGCGGCGGCGAGCCGCCGCCTCTCGTTCGACGAGGGCCTGCTGCTCCAGCTCGGGCTCGCGATCCTGCGTTCCCGGGTGGCTCGCGCGCGCGGGCTGGCGCTGAATCCGCGCGGCGATCTGGTCGCGCGGCTGCGCGGCGCGGCTGCCGTGGAAGCTGACGGGGGCGCAGGAACGCGTGTGGGAAGAGATCCGCCGCGACATGGCGGAGCCGCACCCGATGCATCGCCTCCTGCAAGGCGACGTCGGCTCAGGCAAGACGATCGTCGCCGCCCAGGGTGCTGACGGCGATCGAAGCCGGCTACCAGGCGGCGGTCATGGCGCCGACCGAGATCCTGGCCGAGCAGCACTTCATGACGTTCCGCCAGCTGCTCGAGCCGCTCGGCGTGCGCCTGACCCTCTCGACCTCGTCGCTCAAGCCGAGCGAGCGGAAGGCGCGGCGCGCCGTCCTGGCCGCGGGAGAGATCGAGTGCGTGGTGGGCACCCACGCGCTCGTTCAGGAGGGCGTCGACTTTCGCCGTCTCGGGCTCGTGGTCGTCGACGAGCAGCACCGGTTCGGGGTCGAGCAGCGCGCGCGGCTGCGCGGGAAGGGCGAGCACCCGGATCTCCTGGTGATGACGGCGACGCCGATTCCGCGCACGCTGGCTCTCACGATCTACGGCGACCTGGACGTGTCGGTGCTCGACGAGCTGCCGCCCGGACGCCGCCCGATCGTTACCGTCGCCCGCTCGGAGGGCAAGCGCCGCGCGATCTACAAGTTCCTCCGAGAGCAGGTCGCCGGCGGCCGCCAGATCTACGTGGTCTACCCGCTGGTCGAGGAGTCGGAGGCGCTCGACCTCAAGGCGGCGACCGACATGGCGCGTCACCTCGCGGACGAAGTCTTCCCGATCTCAAGGTCGGCCTGCTGCACGGGCGTCTCGGCTTCGAGGAAAGGACGCGATCATGCAGCGCTTCAAGGCCGGCGAGATCGACGTGCTCGTCTCGACGACCGTCATCGAGGTCGGCATCGACGTGCCGAACGCATCGGTCATGCTGATCGAGCACGCCGAGCGCTTCGGTCTCGCAGCTGCACGCAGCTGCGCGGACGCGTGGGGCGCGGCGAGTGGAAGTCGTACTGCATCCTGCTCACCGCCGGCCGTCTCACCGAGGAGGCCCAGCGGCGGATCGACGCGATGACCTCCACGAGACGACGGCTTCCGTATCGCCGAGGTCGACCTCGAGCTGCGCGGCCCGGGCGAGTTCTTCGGCACGCGGCAGTCGGGGCTCCCGGAGTTCCAGGCGGTCGACATCCTGCGCGACACGAACCTGCTCGAGGAGGCGCGCCGCGAGGCGAGCGCGATCATCGCGCGCGACCGCGAGCTGTCGGATCCGGCGCATCGTCCGCTCCGCGCCGCGTTGCTCGCACGCTGGCGGGGGCAAGCTCGCGCTGGCGACTGCCGGCTAGGGATGCGTAGGAATATATAATAGAATATATATTGACACCGGCCCCGCGAGGTCCAGCGTGTGTCTAGTTGTGAAGCTGGTGACGCGCCTTTGAGGCGGGGAACCTCGAGGGCGCGCCGGCTGAACGCTGCGACCGATGTCGCGAGGTGCGGTAGGTGCACCCCCGCTCCCCTGACGGTCTCCGTAGGCCGCCCGCCCGGTATGCTCTTCGAAGGTTCTCGGAATCGCCCCGGCAGATCTTGCTGCCACGGCTCACCCTGGGGTCTACCTCTCCAGGCTGGGAAAGGCACGCTCGACATGCCCGGTCCGATGACGGGGACACCGGTAGCGATTTTCAACTCTCATGCGGACTTCATCCACTCACTCCGAGACGCCCTCGAGCGTGAGGGACTGACGGCAGTTACCGCGCTCCTGGCCGAGATCCAGGACGGCACGCTCGATCTCGTCGCGTTCCTGGAGACGCACAACCCGCAGGTGATCGTGTACGACCTCCCCGTCCCTGAGCGGCACTGGAACTTCCTGCGGCTCCTGCAAGCAGACCACGGTCTGCGCAAGAAGGCCTGGATCCTCACCACCACTGACAAGAAGGCGCTGGACGCGGCGGTGGAGCGTCGGGCGTGATCGAGGTCATTTTCGGCGAGCCCTATGGGTTGACGACGTCGTGGAGGCGGTCCGCAACGCGCTGTCAAACGGGCAGCCGCTCGAAGCCTGGGAGTGACGCGCATGAGCGCGAACCGTTCTTCGCCGGATCGCGTGTACCTGGGGGCGTGCGAGTTTCTCCTGGTCGACAGCTCTCAGTCCATCCGTGTGCTGGTGACGACGATGCTCGAGGACTACGGCGCGAGCGTGACCGCGGTCGGCACGGCCGACGAGGCGCTGGAGGTGCTGGAGCGCGAGCGCCCCGAGGTCCTCCTGAGCGCGTGGCGATGCCGGACAAGGGGGCTACTGGCTCATCGGCAAGGTTCGCGGCCTGCCGCCCGAACGCGGGGGCGCGACGCCGGCCGCCGCGCTCACTGGAGTTCACCGGTCCCGCGCACCGAGCCAGCATCTTGCGCGCCGGGTTCCAGTACCACATCGAGAGCCGGTCACCTCGGACAACCTCGCCGGGATCGTCGCGCTGCTGGCGCTGAAAGCTCCACCCGCTCCGCAAGACTGAACGCAGGCATCGCGGCTGCGTGGCGGGGCCAGACCATTCCCGAGCCCCCTGTGTTACCTTCCCCGCGTCATGTCGCGAACACGAAGCTGCGCGATCGATCGCACCCTCAGGTCGGCGTGCGCGTGATCGCCGGAGCGCTGAAGGGCCGGCGCCTCGTGACGCCGCGGGGCGCGACGACGCGCCCGACCGCCGATCAGGTGCGCATCGCGTTGATGGATACGCTCGGGCCCTGGCTCCCCGATGCGCGCCTGCTCGATCTGTTCGCCGGTGCCGGCGGGGTCGGCTCGAGGCGCTCTCGCGCGGCGCGGCCCACGCGACGTTCGTCGAGCGTGACCCGCGCGCGATTGCCGCGCTCGTCGAGAATATCCGGACGCTCGACCTCGAGCCGCGGACCTCTGTCGCCCGCGGCGACGTCGCACGCCAGCTCGACCGGCTGGCGGCGAGGGCGCGCCGGTTCGAGATCGTCTTCCTCGACCCGCCTATACGACCGACGACGGCGAGCGCGTGCTCGCGGCGCTCGGCGACGGCGCGCTGATCGCGCCGGCCGGCATCGTTATCGCGCAGCATCTGACCAAGCGGCGTCCGGCGCCGGAATACGGCGTGTTGCGCGCGTTTCGCGACCGTCGATTCGGGAGACGACCTTGACTTTCTTTCGAGCGCGGAGGGTAGCCTACCGCCGTGGCCAAGCGGCGCGGTCTATCCCGGCATGTTCGATCCGCGCACAACGGTCATGTCGACGTCATCCAGCGCAGCCTGCAGATCTTCGACGAGCTCATCGTCGCGGTGGTCGCCAACCCGTCGAAGCAGCCGCTCTTCTCGGTGAAGGAGCGGCTCCGAGATGATCGACGAGGCCACCTCCGATCTGAGCAATTTCCGGATCGTCGCCTTCGACGGCCTCTTGATCGACCTGGTGGCCCGCGAGCGCGCCGACTGCATCGTGCGAGGCATCCGCGCCGTGTCGGACTTCAGTACGAGTTCCAGATGGCGCTGATGAACCGGAAGCTCCGCAGCACCGTCGAGACGGTGTTCCTGATGCCCCACGAGAAGTACACGTACATCTCGTCACGCCTCATCAAGGAAGTCGCCAGCTTCGGCACGTCGGTCAGCCGGTATGGTGCCGCCGATCGTCGAGAAGCGACTGGCCGAAAAGTACCCTCCCGATAACCCGGCGGCCTGCCGAGCGAGCGAAGGAGCCACGCCGTGCTGGCCGATCGCCTGAAGACGCTTGCCCCATCGTCGACGCTCGCCGTGCAGGCGCAAGGCCAGTGAGCTGCGCCGCCGCGGCGTCGACGTGATCTCGTTCGGCGCGGGTGAGCCGGACTTCGACACGCCCGAGCGGATCAAGGACGCGCGCGATCCAGGCGATGCGGCAGGGCCACACGAAGTACACCGAGGTCGGCGGCGTGCCCGAGCTGCGTGCCGCGGTCTGCAGCAAGTTCAAGCGCGACAACGGGCTCGACTACGAGCCGGCCGACGTCCTGGTCTCGTGCGGCGCCAAGCACACGCTTGTTCAACATGGTCGTCGCCCTCCTGAACCCGGGCGACGAGGTGCTCGTGCCGAGCCCGTTCTGGGTCTCGTATCCGGAGCAGGCGCGGCTCGTCGGCGCGGTGCCGGTCGCCGTCGCCGACGCAGGAGCGCCACCGGGTTCGATCTCGATCCGGATCGGCTCCGCGCCGCCGTCACGCCGCGCACGAAGGCGATCATCCTGAACAGCCCCAACAATCCGACGGGCGCGGTCTTCTCGCCCGCCGCGCTGCGCCGCCGTCGCCGCGCTCGCCGTCGAGCGGAAGCTGGTCGTCGTGTCCGACGAGTGCTACGAGGCGCTCACGTTCGAGGGGCGGCACCAGTCGATCGCCGGCGCTCGGTCCGGAGATCAAGGCGCTCACGCCTCGTCATCAACACGTGCTCGAAGGCGTACGCGATGACCGGCTGGCGGATCGGCTTCGCCGCCGGCCCGCGCGAGCTCATCCGCGCGATGACCGACGTCCAGAGCCAGGTGACGTCGAACCCGTCGTCGGTCGCCCAGTGGGCCGCCGTCGAGGCGCTCGCCGGACCTCAGGACGAGGTCGCCAAGATGGCCGGCGAGTTCGACCGGCGGCGCCGTCTCATCGTGCCGGGGCTCAACGCGCTCCCCGGCGTGTCGTGCGTCGATGCCGAAGGGGCGTTCTACGCGTTCGCGAACGTCTCCGGCCTGTTCGGACGCGAGTGGCGATCGGCCGAGGGCCCGAGACGCTCAAGGGATCGCTCGACGTCACCGCGTTTCTCCTCGAGGAGGCGAAGGTGGCCGTCGTGCCGGGCGTCGACTTCGGCTCCGACGATCACGTGCGGCTCTCGTACGCGACCAGCGAAGCGCTGCATCCAGCGACGGCCTGACGCGGATGCGGGCGGCCCTGCAGCGGCTCGCGTGATCGGTGGCGCGCCTTGACAGCCCGCGCGACATTCTCTACTAGGGAGAGCTACCGATGAAGCTCGAAGGCTCCTACGAGGTGAAGGCGCCCCGCGAGAAGGTCTGGAACGCGTTTCTCGATCCCGCGACGCTCCAGAAGGCGATCCCCGGCTGCGAGAAGCTCGAGCTGATCGGCGCCGACGAGTACAAGGCGACGCTCAAGATCGGCGTGGCCGCGGTGAAGGAACCTTCGAGGGCAAGGTGCGCCTGCTGGACAGAAGCCACCCGAGTCCTATCGCCTGAGCGCCGAGGGAAGCGGCGGGCCGGGGTTCGTCCGGTCCGACACGCGTGATCACGCTGATCGGACATCGAGGGCGGCACGCGCGTCTCGTACAGCGCGGACGTCCAGGTCGGCGGCCTCATCGCCGGCGTCGGCCAGCGCATGCTCGGCGGCGTGTCGAAGATGATGGCCGATCAGTTCTTCAACCGGATGGGCGAGCTGCTGACGACCGCCTGACCGAGCGCCGAATGCCCTCCCGCTATCTCGAGCCGCGTCTGGAGCGTGCGTCACGCGCCGAGATGACGCGGGTGCAGACCGCGGCGCCTGCGCGAGCAGCTGGCCCACGCGGCGGCGCACAGCCCGTTCTACCGGCGCAAGCTCAAGGCCGCCGGGATCAAGCCGGCCGCCGATCCGGACGCTCGACGATCTGGCGAAGCTGCCCTTCACGACCAAGGACGAGCTGAAGGAGAACCAGGCCGAGAAACCGCCGTGGGGCGACGTCCTCGCCGTGGCCGCTCGACGACGTGCTCGCGCATCCACATGACCTCGGCCACGACCGGCCGGCCGCTCGCGTTCCTCGACACGCGCGACGACTGGTACGGCTTCTATCATTCCTACGCGCGCGCGCTCCACGCCTTCGGCGTGCGCAAGTCCGACTTCGTGATGGCGGCCTTCTCGTACGGTCCGTGGATCGGCTACTGGTCCGGCTTCTACGCGGCGCAGGATCTCGGCTGCCTCGTCTTCCCGGTCGGCGGCCTCTCGACCGACCAGCGGATCGACGCGCTGCTGAACTATCCGATCACGGTGCTGCGGCTGCACGCCGTCCTACGCGCTCTTTCTGGGCGAGGCCGCGGCGAAGAAGGGCATCGACCTCGCCAGGGACACGAAGGTCCGGATCACCTGGCACACCGGCGAGCCCGGCGCGTCCATTCCCGCGACCGGGCGAAGATCGAGACCGCGTTCGGCGCCAAGGCCTACGACCTGCCGGGGCTGACCGAGATCGCGGCGTGGGGCTTCGAGTGCGAGGCGCGCGTCGGGACTGACCCACGTGAACGAGGACTACTGCTACCCCGAGGTGCTCGACGAGCAGGGCGAGCCGGTCGGGCCCGGCGAGCGCGGCGAGCTGCGTCTTCACGAGCCTCTATCGCGAGGCGATGCCGCTCCTGCGCTACCGGACGCGCGACATCGTCCAGCTGGCCGACCGGCGATGCCCGTGCGGGCGCACGCTGCGTCGCGTTCGAGGGCGGTGTGCTCGGCGCGGCTCGACGACATGAAGAAGATGCGCGGCGTCGATCGTCTACCCGCGGCGCGTCGAGGAGCTGGTGCGGCCGCACGCCGACGTCGACGAGTTCCAGATCGTCTTCCGGCGCCACGAGGGCCTCGACGACATCCTGATCCGCATCGATCCGTCGCCGTCGCTCTCGCTCGGCGAGCGCGGCGGGCTCAGCGCGAAGCTCACCGAGGATCTCAGGATCGGGCTCGGCATCCGCGTCACCGTCGACGTCGGCGAGCCTGGATCGCTGCCGCGCTGGGACCACAAGGCCAGGCGTGTGCGCGACGAGCGAACGGAGGTGCCGTTTTGAAGGCCGCGCTCTTCAGGGAGCACGGCGGCGCCGAGAAGATCCTGTTACGAGGACTATCGCGACCCGGCGATCGGGCCCGGCGAGGCGCTCGTCCGCGTGCGGGCCTGCGCGCTCAACCAGGTCGACATGCTGCTGCTCGACGGTCGGTTTCCGCCGCCCGAGGGCTTGCCCCACGTCAACGGCTGCGAGGTGACCGGGACGGTCGAGGCGACCGGGCCTGGCGTCGATCGGGGCTCGCGCCGCGGCCAGCGCGTGATCATCTTCCCGGGCTTCTCCTGCGGGAGCTGCGAGTACTGCCTGCTCGGCGAGCGGACCGTGTGCGTCCGCTACGGCTATCTCGGCGCCCACAAGGACGGCGGCTACGCCGAGCTGGTGAAGCGCGCCGGCCGCCAACGTGCTGCCGCTGCCGGACGACGATTCCGTTCGAGGCGGGCGCCGCGGTGCCGCTCGCCATGCTCACCTCGTGGCACGCGCTCGTGGCGCAGGCGGAGGTCAGACCCGGGCAGACCGTGCTCGTCCAGGCCGCCGGCAGCGGCGTGGGCAGCGCGGCGATCCAGATCGCGCGCCTCTGCGGCGCCCGCGTCATCACGACCGTCGGCTCCGACGACAAGATCGAGTTCGCCCAGGCGCTCGGCGCCGAGCACGTCGTGAACTACCGCACGCAGGACTTCGTCGAGGAGACGAAGAAGTGGACCGGCAAGCGCGGTGTCGACGTGGTCGTCGAGCACATCGGCGGCGAGACCTTCGAGCGCGTCGGTCTATGCGCTCGACCCGGCTCGGCAAGCTCGTCACGATCGGTTCGCACGACACCCACTGGGGCCGGCTCGACCTGCGCCACGTCTACTCGAAGAACCTCCGGATCCTCGGCACGAACCTCGGCTCGATCGTCGAGCTCAGGACCGTCCTCGACCACGTCGTCCAGGGAAAGCTGCGGCCGGTCGTCGACCGCGCGTTTCCCTCGAGGACGCGCGCGCCGCCGTGCAGCACGTGCTGGATCGCAAGAACAGGGGAAGGTCCTCCTGGTCTCGTGACGCTCGGGAGCCCTCTCGCGCGCGCCGCGCTCCGCCGACCCGACGCCGAGGCCGTCGTCGACGGCCGGCGCCGGCTCACGTACGCCGAGCTGGACGCGCGCGCGACCGAGCGTCGCCCGGGGCTTCGCTCGGCTCGGCGTCGCCAGAGCCGACCGCGTGCTCCTCGTTCTCCGCAACCGCCTCGAGCACGTCATCGCGTACTGGGCGCTCCAGAAGCTCGGCGCCGTCGCCGTCCCCGTCGAACTTCCGCCTGGCCGCCAACGAGCTCCGCTACGTCCTCGGAGACTCCGGCGCCAGGCTCGCGCTCTTCGAGGACTCGACCTCGGGCCCGTTGCTCGAGGCGGCCGCGGGAACGGCCGCTCGCCTCGTGTTCGTCGGCGAACGCTTCGCGGGCGGCACTCCCGGCGTCCGCCGACGTTCTGATGTTCGACGATCTGCTCACCGCGGGAACGCCGTTGTTCCCGCCGCGCCGCCGGGCGAGAACGATCTGTCGCTGATCCTGTATACGTCGGGCACCACGGGACGCCCGAAGGGCGTGCCGCGCACGCACAAGAATCACTACGCGGGCGCGATGGCGCACGTGATCCAGTGCGGCTACGCCTGGGGCGAGCGGACCCTGGGCGTCATGCCGCTCTATCACACGATGGGGATCCACGCGCTGACCAGCATGGCGGCGATCAACGGCTGCTTCGTCTGCCAGCCGGACTGGTCGAGCGCGGGCGCGCTCGAGCTGATCGCGAGCGAGCGGCTGACGGCGCTCTACCTGATCCCGACGCTTGTTCTGGGAGCTGACGCACGCGCCCGAGCTGCGCCCGGACCGATGTCTCGTCCGTGCGCAAGCTCGCGTACGCGGGCGCGCCGATGCTGGCGCCGCTCACCGAGGCGTGCGCGAAGGCGTTCAGCCCCGACGTGTTCGTGAACCACTACGGCTCGACCGAGATCTACACCTTCTCGATCTATCCGGACGTACGCGCCAAGCCGGGCTGCGCGGGACGGCCCGGAATCCACTCGACGCTCCGGGTCGTCGTCGCCAGCGCCGAGCGGCGCGTCGGGCCCGACGAGATCACCGCGCCGGGCGTCAAGGGCGAGATCATCGCGAGCCTCGACTCGGACGAGGCGTTCGCCGGGTACTGGAAGCGTCCCGACGCCGACGCGAAGGCGCTGCGCGAGGGCTGGTACTTCACCGGCGACATGGGCTGGATCGACGCGGACGGCGATCTCTGGGTCGCCGGTCGCGTCGACGACATGATCATCAGCGGCGGCGAGAACATCCATCCGGTCGAGGTCGAGGACGTGCTCGCCCGCCATGCCGACGTGAAGGACGTGGCGGTGATCGGCGAGCCCGACGAGAAGTGGGGCGAGCGCGTGGTCGCCTTCGTCGTCCCGGCGCGGCGCGCTGACCGCGGAGACCCTCGACCATCACTGCCGGGCGAGCGGCGATCTCGCGAGCTTCAAGCGGCCGCGCCGCTTCGTGTTCGTCGCCGAGATCCCCAAGACGGCCTCGGGCAAGATACTTGCGGCGGCTGCTGCGCGACGGCCAGTACACGGAGGTGCGACCATGAGCGAGTTTCTGCGAGTCGAGCGCGCCGGGGCCGTGGCGACCATCTGGATCGATCGCCAGCCCCGGATGAACACGATGACCGTCGCGATGCGGAACGAGTTTCCCGGCATCTTCGCGGGGCTCGAGGCCGACGAGACCGTGCGCGTGGTCGTGATCCGCGGGCGCCGGCGGCAAGGCGTTCAGCGCCGGCGGCGACGTGTCCGAGTTCCTTCAACAGGAACCCGCCGACCTCGAGCTGTGGGGCGACACGCTCACGGCCGCCGAGCGGTGCCGGAAGCCGGTCATCGCCGCCATCGACGGGTATACGATGGGGGCCGGCCTCGAGCTGGCGGTCGCCTGCGACTTCCGGCTGGCCACGCTGCGATCCGAGTTCGCGTTCCCGGAGGTTCGGCTGGGCATGATCCCCGGGAGCGGCGGCACCCAGCGCGCGCTGCGGCTCATCGGCATGACGCGCGGCAAGCTCTTCATGATGACGGGCCAGCGGATCTCGGCCGAGCGCGCCGAGGCGTGGGGGCTGATCACCATGGCGGTGCCGAACGACAAGCTCGACGAGGCGGTGGCGCGCCTGGCCGGCGAGCTGGCCGATCGCGCGCCGCTCGCGCTCCGGACGCTGAAGATGGTGCTCAATCGCGGCGCCGAGGCGCCGCTCGAGACCGCGCTCGAGCTCGAGCGGAAGGCGTACGCGTGGCTCCGCTCCACGCACGACTACGCCGAGGGCGTGACCGCGTTCCTCGAGAAGCGGCCGCCTCGCTACACGGGGAGGTAGACGATGGCTCGATCCTCGTTCGGACTGATCCTGGCCAATCGCGCCGTCGTGCTCGGCGCCGTCAAGGTGCCGGATCTCGTCGACCTCACGGCGCAGGCCGAGCGCTCGGGCTTCTTCGACGCCGTGTGGGCCGGGCGACAGCCTCCTGGCCAAGCCGCGCCTCGAGTCGGTCACCTTGCTCTCGGCGCTGGCGGCCGTGACGACCAAGCTGCGCCTGGGCGTCGGCTGCATGGCGACGTTCGTCCATCGCCATCCGGTGATGCTCGCGCATCAGTGGGCGAGCCTCGACGTGCTCTCCGGCGGGCGCAGCTTGCTCGCGGTGTGCCTGGGCGGACCGAGCGAGGCGAACGCGGCGCAGGCCGCCGAGCACACCGTCATGTCCATCCCGTCCGCCGAGCGCGTGGGACGCCTCGAGGAAGGGATCGTCGTGCTGCGCAACGCTCTTCGGCGGTAAGAACGTCTCGCACCAGGGCCGGTTCTACTCGTTCGACAACGTGACGCTCGAGCCGCGGCCGGTGCAGCAGCCGTGCCCCATCTGGATCGCGTCGAACCCGACCGGCCTCACCTGGAAGGGCGGCGCGCTCGGCCTCCGAGGCGGTCATCGAGCGCTCGTTCCGGCGGATCGCGCGCTACGCCGACGGCTGGATGACGAACAAGCTCTCGCCGGACGAGTTCCGCAAGCAGTGGGCCCGCATCGGGGCGATGGCGCGCGAGGAGGGCCGCGATCCGGCCAAGCTCGGCAGCGCGCTCTACCACAACATCAACATCAACGAGGACCGGCCAGAAGGGGCTCGAGGAGACCAAGGCCTTCCTCGACACGTATTACACGTCGAAGTTCTCGCGCGAGTTCGTCGAGCAGTGGACGATCGCGGGCGGTCCCGAAGCAGTGCGTGGACGAGCTGCGCGCGTACTTCGCCGCCGGCGTCGGCCACATGGCGCTGCGGTTCGGATCCTGGGATCAGGTCGGCCAGTTCAAGCGCTTCCTCGGCGAGGTGGCGCCGGCGCTCGGCGGATGACGGGAAGGGAGGCCGGGTCGATGAGCTTCGTCGACATGCGCGAGTGGATCGCACGGCTCGACAAGGAAGGCGAGCTGCGGCGCATCACGGCCGAGGTGAGACTGGGACCGGGAGCTCGGCGCCATCGCGCGCCGGGTGCTCGAGAAAAAGGGGCCGGCGCTGCTCTTCGAGCGCATCAAGGGCTACGAGACGGGGCGCTGCACGAAGGTCTTCGTCAGCGGCCTCGGCAGTGTCGGGCGGCTGGCGCTGTCGCTCGGCTTCCCCAAGGATGCGTCGAATCGCGACCTGGTTCAGCACGTCATGAAGCTGAATCGCCAGACGATCGCCCCGACGATCGTCGCGACCGGGCCCGTCAAGGACGTCGTCATCCGCGGCAAGGACGTCGATCAGACCGAGTTTCCGGTCCCGAAGTGGCACTACCTCGAAGGCGGACGCTACATCCACACGTTCTCCGGCGTCGTCACGCGCGACCCGGAGACGCGCGATGAACGTCGGCATCTATCGCGGCATGATCGGCAAGAAGAACACCGCGCCGTTCCTGCTCATCAAGGGCGGCCAGCACTGGGGCCAGCACTTCTTGAAATACTCCGCCCGCGGCGAGCCGATGCCCGTCGCCTGCGTCATCGGCTGGGACCCGATCATGCCGTTCCTGGCGGGCTCGCCGATCCCGACCGGCGTGTGCGAGTGGGATGTGATGGGCGCCTATCGCGGCGAGCCTGCCGAGCTGGTCCGCTGCGAGACCGTCGACCTCGAGGTTCCGGCCAGCGCCGAGATCGTGATCGAGGGGTTCATCAGCGACGATCCGGCGACGTACGAGTCCGAGGGGCCGTTCGGCGAGTTCACCGGCTACGTCTCCGACGTGCCGACGCCCCGCCCCACGATGCAGGTGACGTGCATCACGCACCGTCGCGATCCGATCTTCCGCGGCTGCCTCGAGGGCACGTTGCCCGGCTCGTACAGCGAGAACAGCGTGATGTCGTCCGTCCAGCGCGCGGCGATCGCGTGGAACATCCTGACGGCCGCCGGGATTCCCGGGTGCGCGACGTGTTCGTGCCGCCGATCACGAACGGCGTGAACATCGTGGTCCAGATCAAGAAGGCCTATCAGGGTCAGCCCAAGCAGATCGCGGCCGCGCTGTGGGGCTCCAGTGCCGCGCAGTACCGCTACAAGAACGTCACCGTCGTCGAGGAGGATATCGATCCGGCCTCGTACGAGCAGGTCGACTGGGCGTTCGCGCATCGGGTCAACGCCGGCGAGGACGGCCTCGTCATCTTCCCGGGCATCTTCGGCTCGCCGATCGACCCGAGCACCCCGCCCGAGGATCGCGACGTCGCGCGGCTCGGCACCGGGCTCTGGAATCGCGTCCTGATCGACGCGACGCGCTCATGGAAGCTCGAGCGCCGCGCCGAGTGGGGCGGCGAACGCTTCCCGCCCACCGTGCGTCCGGCCGCGGAGGACGAAGCGAAGGTGCGCGCGCGCTGGGAAGAGCTGGGGCTCGGCGACCTCTGAGATGAAGATCACCGAGATCCGAGCGATCCCGCTGGCGGTCCCGCTCCAGCAAGTCGGCCCGCCGTCGTCGTGGGCGGGCGGAGCCGGCAAGCAGATCCTCGTCCGCGCCACGACCGACGACGGGTTGATCGGCTGGGGCGAATGCTTTGCCTACGGCGCGACCGAGGCGGTGTGTCATGTCCTCGACGACGCGCTGGCGCCGATCGTCCGCGGGCAGGACCCGACGCAGATCGAAAGCCTCGTCGATCGCATGCACCGCGCCTTGATGATCTGGGGACGCCGCGGCCTCGCGATGATGGCGGTGAGCGGCGTGGAGCTGGCGCTCTGGGATCTCGTGGGCAAGGCGCGCAACGTCCCGGTCTACGAGCTCCTCGGCGGCCTCTGCCAGTCGCGCCTGCGGGTCTACGCGAGCCTTCTTCGCTATGACACGCCGAGCCAGGTCGGACAGGCGGTCACGGGCGCGCTCGCGCTCGGCCACAACGCGGTCAAGCTCCATCAGACCGACGTCGAGTCGGTCGTCGTGGCTCGTGAGGTCGCCGGCGACGACGTGGAGATCATGCTCGACACCAACTGCCCGTGGTCGGTCGAAGAGGCGATTCGGATCGGCCGGCGGCTCGAGCGCTTCGATCTGCGGTGGCTCGAAGAACCGGTCTGGCCGCCGGAAGACTACGCGGGCCTCGCGCGCGTACGCGCCGCGCTGCGCATCCCGATCGCGGCCGGCGAGAACGACGCGACCGTCTTCGGGTTCCGAGAGCTCATCGCGCACGGCGCAGCGGACGTCGTGCAGCCCAGCGTGACGAAGGTCGGCGGGCTCCTCGAGATGAAAAAGATCGCGGTGCTCGCGGCCGCCGCCAACGTGACGCTCGTTCCGCACTCGTTCTACTACGGTCCCGGGCTCGCCGCGAGCCTGCATCTCGCCGCCGCCACACCCGGCGTCCCGTACGTCGAATTCCCCGGCACGCCCCTCGTGGCCTCGCTCACTGCCGAGCCGATCCGCTTCGCCGGCGGCGCGGTCAGCGTGCCCGATCGGCCGGGCCTCGGCGCCGACCCGGACCCGAGCTTGCTCTCACGCTATCCGTATCAGCCGCGGCGGCGCGCCCGTTTTATCTGACGTGAGGGGCTGACGTGAGCCTCGAGATCGTCCGCGCGACGTCCGTCGATCAGATCGCGACCGCGCGCATGCTTTTCAAGGAGTACGAGGCCTCGCTCGGGATCGAGCTCACCTTCCAGGGCTTCGCGCGGGAGGTGGCGGAGCTTCCGGGTGCCTACGCGCCGCCGGCGGGCCGCCTGTTCCTGGCGACCGGCGGCGCCGAGCCGGCCGGCTGCGTGGCGCTGCGGCCGCTCGGGCGACGGCATCTGCGAGATGAAGCGCCTCTACGTCCGACCGACCGCGCGCGGGGCGCGCCTCGGACGTCGCCTGGCCGAGACCGTGATTCGCGAGGCGCGCGCCATCGGCTACGCGCGCATGCGGCTCGACACGCTGCCGTCGATGAAGGAGGCCTTCGCGCTCTACCAGACGCTCGGCTTCCGTGAGATCGCACCCTACTGCGAGAACCCGATCGTCGGTACTCGCTTCATGGAGCCTCGACCTCGCAGGCGGCTGAAAAACGCTCTGCTGCGAGACCCTGATCGTGCGGCGCTCGCTTCATGGAGCATCGACCTCGCGCAGCCGTCGGGCCTGCTCCTTGGATCTCAGCGCGCGCGGCGCGGCGGTTCTGCGACCGAGGCGCGCAGGACGAGGCAGAGCGGAATCGTCGTCAGCACCAGCGCCGAGACCACGACGAGCGTCGTCGAAACGCCGGCCAGGTCGCTGACCACGCCGTAGACCGAGGGCGCCAGCGCCGACGACATGATCGTCACGGTGTAGTAGAGCCCGTACGCGCGGGAGCGGCGATCCGCGGTGACGAGGTCGGCGACGGTCCCGTAGAGCACCGACGACGTTCCGTTCAGCGCCACGCCCATCAGCGGCAAGATTGCCAGCGCGACCGGCAGCGGCGACGGGATCAACGCCAGGATCCCGAGCGCGGTTGCCATCTCTGTGAGGACGACCGTGCGGATCACGCCGAGCCGCTCGGCCACCAGGCCGCAGGCGAACTTCCCGACGGCGCCGCCCGCGAAGAGCAGCGCCAGCGCGGTGCCGACGCCGGCCACCGACGAGCCCTTGGCGATCAGGGCGAAGGGCAGGAACGTGAGGAATCCAGTCCGCGTCGCGTTGTCGATCATCCCGATCGCGGTCAAGGCCTGAAAGCCGCGCAGGTCGCGGATCCCCCAGCCCGACTGGGCCGTGACCGACTCCTTCGGCCGGTCATCGACGACCGGCTCCGGCTATGTCGACGTTCAGCCGCGCCAGCACTCCGAGAATCGCGGCCGCCGCCACGAGACCGATCACGCCGTAGGCCGCCGACGGCCGTGCGCCAGCCGACGACGAGCGCGGCGAAGCGCGACCGCCGCCGGCACCGCCACCTTGCCGAGATCGCCGGAGAAGTTGTAAGTCCCGAGCGCCGCGCGCCGCGGGCCCGTCTCGTACGCCTTCGAGACGAGCGAGGACGAGAGCGGATGCTGGACGCCGGAGCCGAGTCCGGCGATCAGGAGCACCAGCCAGCAGCGACAGGAAGCTGCCCACCATTCCGGCCGGCGATGAATCCGCACGCGGTGATCGCGGTGCCTGCGGCGAGCAGGCGCCGCTCGCCCCAGCGCTCGGCGAGCAGTCCCGCCGGAATCTGGAACGCCGCCATGCCCCCGCTGTACGCGGTGCGGATGATCCCGACCTGCGCGAAGGTCAGCGCGAACTCGCTCGCCCAGATCGGCAGGAGCACGTAGAGGATGTCCGAGAATCCGTCGTGGACGAAGTGGATGCTGCAGGCGGCCGCGAGCACCGCGCGCGCGCGCGATTTCACGTCTCGATCATCCCCGAGCGGCCCGCCGCGTTCAAGTAGAATACCGTCAGCACGGTCAGGGGAGGGCTCCATGCCGATCAGCATCACGCGCGTCTACACTCGCACCGGCGACACAGGCGAGACCTCGCTGGTCGGCGGCAAGCGGATCCCGAAGGACTCGCCGCGGATCGTCGCCTATGGCACCGTCGACGAGCTGAACGCCGTCGTCGGCCTCGTGCGGGTCTTCAACGCCGAGCGGCTCGACGAAGGCGAGCGGCATCGCTGGCTCGACGAGGTCCTGAGAAAGATCCAGAATCAGCTCTTCGACCTGGGGAGCGAGCTGGCCACGCCGCCCGACGCCGCCTACGACGGGATGTTCCGGGTCGGCGAGGGTGAGGTGAAGGAGCTCGAGGCGCTGATGGACCGCTGCCAGAAAGATTTGCCGCCGCTCAAGTCGTTCGTCCTGCCCGGCGGCGGGCGCATCAACGGATTTCTCCATCAGGCGCGCACCGTGTGCCGCCGCGCCGAGCGCGAGCTCCTGGCGCTCTCCCGCCAGGAGCCGATCGGCGAGTGGCCGCTCCGCTTCCTGAATCGCCTGAGCGATGTGTTCTTCGTGCTGGGCCGCTGGGTCGGCAAGCACTTGGGTGAGCAGGAATATCTCTGGGAGCGGGGGCTGTCGAGCCACGCGCGTCCGAGAAAGGCACGCTCATGAAATTCGGACTCTTCTACGAGCTGTCCGTCCCGCGTCCGTGGACCCGCGAGTCGGAGCGGACCGTCTACGACAACGCCCTCGAGCAGGTGAAGCTCGCCGACGAGCTCGGCTTCGATCAGGTGTGGGCGGTCGAGCACCATTTCCTGGAGGAGTACTCGCACTGTCCCGCGCCGGAGCTGTTCCTGACCGCGTGCGCGATGGTGACGAAGCGGATCCGGGTCGGGTTCGGCATCGTCGTGTGCGTGCCGGAGTTCAATCATCCGATCAAGATCGCCGAGCGGACCGCGGTGCTCGACATCCTCTCGGGCGGGCGCGTCGAGGTCGGCACGGGCCGCTCGGCGACGTGGACCGAGCTGGCGGGCTTCAACGCGAGCCCGGACGTCACCAAGAAGAGCTGGGACGAGTTCGTCCGGTGCCTGCCGAAGATGTGGACGTCGGAGAAGTTCGAGTTCGAGGGCGAGTTCTGGTCGATGCCGCGGCGGACCATCCTGCCCGAAGGTCTACCAGCGCCCGCATCCGCCGATGTGGGTGGCGGTGACGAGCCCGGGCACCGAGCTCGATGCCGCCGACCGGGGGCTCGGAAGCCTCGGCCTCACGTTCGGCCAGTTCGCCGAGCAGGAGAAGCGCATCGCCGAGTATCGCCGGCGCATCCAGCTCTGCGAGCCCGTCGGGGAGTTCGTCAACGACCAGGTCTCGACCGTCAACTTCCTCTACTGCCACGAGGACGACGCTGATCGCGCTCCAGACCGGACGGCAGATGGCGAACCACTTCAACTACCTCGCGGCGCAGCTCATCTCGGTGCGCGAGACCTATCCGTCCAAGTCGTACCCGTCGCTCGGGTTGTTGCCGCAGCTGCGCCGCCAGGCGACCGGACCGGAGGCGTCCGAGCAGGCCGGCGAGGGGCTCGTGCCTCGGCGGCCCGGAGCGCATCACGCGCGCGCTCCGGCGCTGGGAAGCGTGCGGGGTCGACCGCGTGAATTTCCTGCTCAACACCGCGGAGACGATCCCGCAGGCCGACGTGCTCGCGAGTCTCCGGCTTTTCGCTCGCGAAGTCATGCCCGCGTTCAACGGGAGCAAGTCCTGATGCCGATCTTCGGCGAGCTCGAGCTCGGGACGATCGCGGAGGAGCTGCCGCGGCTGCGCGACCTCGACACGGAGGCGTGGAGCTGCCGAAGGCCGAAATTCTACAAGTAGCGTGCGAGATCGCGGACGGCAGCCGCGCGCTGCTGCCGCGGGCGCTGCACCCGGCGATTCCCGAATACGTCACGTTCGTCGTGACCCGCTATCCCGAAAGCCCGGTCGGCCCGTTCGATCTGGCTCAGGTGCGGCTGATGGCACGCGCCGGCGTCCATCCGCGCGGCTACGTGGTCGGAGCGGTGGCCTCGACCGCGAGCGCCGCGTCCGAGCTCCGCGCGCGCTGGGGCTATCCGGCGGCGCCGGGCGAGATCACGCTCAGGCGATATCACGACCGCGTGGCGGCCATGGTTCGACGCGAGGGCCAGACGATCCTCGAGATGGCGCTGATCGATCCGGAGATCGTCTCGGGCGGCGATCTCCAGTACATCCACGGGATCACGCTCGCCCGCGTGGACGGCGCCTCGCAGCTGATCCAGGTCGATCCGCACTACACCCTGCACAACGCGGCGCGCGGTCGTGCCCACGTGAGCCGGTTCGACGCGGCGGCGTGGCACGCGACCCCGATCACGTTGACCACGCCGATCTCGGCGAGCGTCTCCACCTCGGACACGGATCTGCCGCGCATCCGTTTCGTGATGGACCCGGAGGCGCCGGTGGTCCGCGGGACCCGGAAAGTCCGCTGAGCTAGTCGCGCTTCGCGGATCCGTCCGAGCGCGAGCCGCAGGTGCTGCATCAGCGCCTCGGGCGTGAACGGCTTGGGCAGCAGGATGATGTCCGGGTCGAGCACGCCGTGGTGGCCGAGCGCGTCGTCGGTGTACCCGGACATGTAGACGACCTTCGTGCCCGGCCGCAGCTCGAGCATCTTCCGCGCGAGCTCGGGGCCGCTCATCTGCGGCATGACGACGTCGGTGAGCAAGAGATTGATCGACCGCGCCGCGTCGAGGCACAGACGCAGCGCCTCGTCCCCGCGCGCGGCTTCCAGCACCGTGTAGCCCGCCATCTCGAGAATCTCGCGGGTCAGCTCGCGCACGTCCGCCTCGTCCTCGACGAGCAGGATCGTCTCCGAGCCGCGCACCTCGCCGCCGCGCTCGGGCGCCTGCTCGGCACGAGTGTCCTCCGTCGGGCTCGCGCACGGCAGATAGAGGTCGAAAGTCGTGCCCTGACCCTCTCCGCTCCGGACGCCGATGTAGCCGCCGTGCTGCTTCACGATGCCGTAGACCATCGAGGCCCGAGACCGGTGCCGCGGCCCTTGTCCTTCGTCGTGAAGAACGGCTCGAAGATCCGCGCCTGGATCTCGGCGCTCATCCCGAGGCCGTCGTCGATCACCGACAGACGAACATGCGGGCCCGTCCCGGCTCCGGGATGCTCCCGCGCGAACGCTTCGTCGAGGTCGATGTCGGCCGTCTCGATCGTGAGCCGGCCGCCCCGCGGCATCGCGTCGCGGGCGTTGATCGCCAGATTCATCAACACCTGCTCGAGCTGGGTCGGGTCGGCCTTGACCCGGTCGCGCCGAGCGCCCGGCACGGTCGTCAGCGCGATGTGCTCGCCGATCAGCCGCTGCAGCATCGAGACCGATTCGCCGACGGCGGCGTTGAGCTGCAGCACGCGCGGCTGCAGCACTTGTTGTCGGCTGAAGGCCAGGAGCTGCTTGGTGAGCGCCGCGGCCCGGTGCGCCGTCCGCTGGATCAGCTCGAGATCCTGCCGCGGCTTCGTCCCCGACTCGAAGCGCTTGAGGAGGATCTCGCACCGGCCGTGGATGATCGTGAGTAGAGTTGTTGAAATCGTGAGCCACGCCGCCGGCCAGGCGGCCGATCGCGTCCATCTTCTGAGCCTGCAGGAGCGTCTCCTGAGCCCGCGACACTTCCTCGGCGGCCACCTGGACCTCGCGGAAGAGGCGCGCGTTCTCGAGCGCCGTCGCGGCTTGCGATGCGAACGCGGTCGCGATCGTCTCGTCCTCTTTCGAGAAACCGGCCAGGCGCCGCGTCCGGATCGACAGCACGCCGGTCACGCGCTCGCCGACCTTGATCGGCACGCCGAGGTACGCGCGGTAGCCGAGCCGCTTGACGGCGCTGCGGTGGGCCGGGATCAGCCGCGTGTCGTCGGTCACGTCGTCGAGCCGGAGCGGCGCGCCCATGCTCGCGACGAGACCGCTGAGGCTCTCGCCGATCTTGATTCTCGGCGTCGACATCGTTTCCTTGGCGTCGCCCAGGAGACCGGCGACGACGAGCTCGTCACCCTCCACCAGGCGAAATCCGACGGATTCCGACTCGAGGACCTCGCCGCACGCGGCCGCGATCGCCCCGAGGAGCTCCTCGACCGGCTGGATCCTCGACAGCTCGTGGCTCACGTCCAGCAGCGCCTCGAGCCGGGCTTGATAGGCGCGTTGCGCCTCGAGCAGCTGGGCGTTGCGGATCGCGATACCCGTTTGCGCGGCGAGCCGGGTGAGCCGGGCCTCGTCCCGGTCGGTCAACGGTCGCGGCGAGCGGTTGTACACCACGAGCAGCCCTTCGACGCGCGACTCGGTCTGGATCGGCACCGCCAGCGCGGCTTCGACGCTCTCCACCGGGATGAGCGGCTGCGGGTCGTTCCGGAGGCGCGAGTCGTGCGCGTAGTCGTCGGTCCGGAACGGCCGGCCGGTCAGCAGCACGTGACCGGCGAGCCCCTCGCCCGGCACGATCTTCTCGCCTCCCGCCGCGGGCACCCCGCGCCAGTGGCGGACGATCATCGCCTGCGTCGCCAGGTCGCGGGTGGCGATGACGCCGAGGTCGGCCCGGCACAGCTCGCGCCCGGCGTCACACGCGTTCTTCAAGATCGTGTCGAGGTCGAGCGCGGCGGTGATCTGGCTTGCCAGCTCCGCGAAGATCTCGGCCTCGCGGCGTCGGCGCTCCGAATCCTCGAAGAGGCGAGCTTCTCGAGCGCCATCGCCGCCTGGTCCACGAATGCCTGCGCCAGGCGCACCTCGTCGCTGTCGTAGGCGCGGCCTTCGTGGTCGCCGACCGCGATGGCGCCGACGACGCGATCGTCGACGATCATCGGGAGGGCCAGCGCCGACCGGTGCGGCCGAGACTGGAGCGATTCGCGCAGCTCGGGCGTCAGCGCGATCCGCGGATCGGTGAGGACGTTCGTCGTCGCGACCGGGCGCCGGGTGCTGACGGCGCGGCCCATCGCGCCGGTCCCCGCGGGGAACACGATATCGTAGCCGGAGCCGTCGGCCGAGAGGTGGCGGCCGATGAGCGCGCCGCTGACCGGCTCGACGCGGACGAGCGCCGACGAGAGTCCCCCGAGGAGCGCCCGCAGGCTGTCGGCGATCCGTCCGGCGACCTCCTCGGCGTCGAGCGATTCTGGTGACCAGCCGTCCGACTCCCGCGAGGACCTCGGCTTCCCACTTCCGGCGAGTCGTCTCGGAGTGGAGCCGCGCGTTGTCGAGCGCGATCGCGGCCTGGTCGACGAACGCCTGGGCGAGCCGGATCTCGTCCGGAGTGAAGACTCGACCCGTGCGCCCGAGCGCCGCGAGGGCTCCGAAGGCGCGGTCGCCGGCGATGAGCGGGAGCGCCAGGATCGCGCGATGCTCGAAGCTCTCGAGCGCCGCGTAGGTCTCGGGCGCGAGGGTGATCCGCGGATCGGCCAGCACGTCGGGGGTCGAGACCGGGCGCCCTCGCGCACCGCGAGGCCGACCGCGGCCGTGCCGCGCGGGAGCGTGCTGTTCCAGTCGACGCCGACCCCCGCGCTCGCCAGCAGCACGAAGTCCCCGGTCTCGAGGCTGATCCGGTACAGCGTCGCCATGGCGGAGCCGAGGAGCGGTCCGATGCTGTCGACGATGCGCTGTCCGACCTCGTCCGGCTCGAGGGAGCGCGAGATGAGCCGACCCACTTCGGCGAGGATCTCGGCTTCGCGCCGGCGGCTTTCCATCTCGCGCAGGAGAGTGCGCGTTCCCGATCGCGACGGCGGCGTGATTGGCCAGGCGGCTGAGCGCCGCCTCGTCCCGATCGCTGAACGGGCGCGCGGTGCGGTTGAAGACGTAGAGCAGGCCCTGAGCTCGCCGTCCTGGATGGGAATGACGATCTGCGCGACCACGCCCGTGGCCTCGACCTGGCGGGTGTAGTCCCGGGTGATCCGTGGATCCTCGGCGTAGTTCGTCGTCCGGAATGGCCGTCCGGTCGTCAGGACCATGCCCGCCGGAGCCCTTGCCCGGCTGAATCAGGAGACCTGATGAGCGCGTCGTCCGCCGCGCTGCGCACGCCGCGCCGGTGGATCACCCGGACGCCGTCGGTGCCGGCCTCCCGGAGGGCGATCTGAGCACCGTCGGCGCCGGTCATCTCGCAGGCGCCGTCGACGATGCGCGAGAGGATCGCCCCGAGATCCAGGCGAGCTGTTGATCTGCCCGACGACCTCGGCGAGCACGTCGACCTCGTGGCGCCGCTTGGTCGCGTCGTCGAACAGCTGGACGCTTTCCAGCACGAGCGCCGCGTGATCGGCGAACGCCTGCGCCAGACGAATCTCGCTCTCCAGGAAGACGCGGCCCCGGCGGTCGCAGACGGCGAGGGCGCCGATGACGCGATCCTTGAGCTGGAGCGGCAGCGCGAGGACCGCTCGATTCGCGGCGCCTTCGAGCCGCTCGAGGATCGCCGGATCGTGGCGGATGCGCGGGTCGTCGGCGAAATTCGAAGTGGCGATGGGCCGGCGCTCACGCACGGCGAGCCCGATCACGCCGGTCCCGCTCGGAAAGACCGCCCCAGGGCCCAGCGCTTGCTCCCGTTCGCCCATCAGCGCGAGCGCGACCATCGCGCCGGTTTCGGGCACGAGGCGGTAGAGCGCCGCCTCCTGAGCCGCGAGTAAATTCCGCACGCTTTCCACCACGCGGCGCGCGACGGTCCCGAGATCGAGCGTCTCGCTGCTCAGACGACTCAGCTCGGCCAGGGCCTCGGCGGTGCGGCGGCGGCGCTGCTGCTCGGCCAGGAGCCGGGAGTTGCGAATCGCCGCGCCGGCCTCCGCGATCAAGGCCTCGAGGATCTCGTATTCCTCGTTCGCGAGGTCGAAGGGCTGCTCGCCCATGAGCACGAGGACTCCAACCACGGTGTCCTGATACACGACCGGCAGCGCGTACAGGCTCCGGAGGCCGTGGGACGCGTACCACTGCGCGCGATCATCGGCGTTCGGCTCAGATCGTCGGCCTTGATGGGCTCGTCGTGCAAGGTGACCCAGCCGGCGACGCCTCTGACCGTAGGCGAGAGCCGCGGGTTCGGGTGTCCAGCGCCGATCGCGGCGTCCGAGCACCCGCGTAGCTCGACGGTCCGGGTCGCTTCGTCGGCGACCCAGAGGGACGACGCATCGCGCGTCGGCTTCCGCCAGCGCCGCCGAGGCAGCCGCGATCTGGCGCCGGGTCCGGTCGGATCCACTATCCGAAGCTCCGCCGGCGGCCCAGGGTCGTCAGGGTGCGTCGAGGCGCGCCGGAGCCGAGCTTGCTGGACAGGAGAGCCCGGCCCGCGGTCCAGACGACCGTCACGAGCAGCACGGCAACACCCTCGGGGACGATCGCCGTCGGCACCCGCGGTCGCGCGCTGGAGCTCTTGGGGTCCCAGGTGGGGACGTCCCAGGTGGGGAACGGGATGTCGTCGCCCCGGCCGGGGCGGGCTTCGGCGGCCGGCGGGGGACCCGACGAAGCCGATCGTCAGAGCCAGACAGACCAGCAGCGCGGCGAGGACACAGCCGTACTGGCCCTGAACCGTCATGGACTGGCGGTTCCGTTCGAGGCGACCGAGACTCTCGGGACCGCTTCACCTTCGGGACTGAAGATCCGCGAGACGACGCGATCGAGACGCTGCAGATCGATCGGCTTGTGGATGTACTGGAGGATGCCGAGCTGACGAGCTTGCACCTCGGTGGCTGGGCTGTAGTCACCCGTCGTCATGACGACCGGCAGGCCCGGCTCGATCGCGCGGAGCCTGCGGACGAGGTCGCCTCCGGGCATGTCGAGGAGATTCACGTCGACGACCGCGAGGCCGAGGCGAAGCTCTCCCGATGAGCCGCATGGCCTCGAGCCCTCGCGCGGTGGGGTACGCGCGGAGCCGCGCCTGAGCAGGAAGTTCGCGACGGACCGCGCCGAGGCCTCGTCGCCGTCGGCGACGAGGATCCAAGGTTGTCCGGCGGACTCCCGGAAATTCATGCTTCTCGTAGAGAGCAGGTTCAGTGCCAGAGGCCGTCGTAGCTTTGAAATCGAGAAGTTGCACGAGCGCGGTCGCGGGCACTCCGCCGCGCCTTGACAGAATTGACGGTCTCCGGTTGACGGTGCCGCCAGACCAGGCCGAACTTCTTGATGCGGCGATACAGCGTGCGGACGGTGAGACCGAGCGCGCGAGCGGCCTGCTCCTTGTCGTTTCGGAACCGATCGAGGGCCCGCGCGATGAGATCGCGCTCGGCCTGATCGAGTCGGGAGCGTGTCGACGACTGCGGCGGCGGCGGGCGTCTCGACCTTCGTCGTGAGATCGGGAAGGCTGGTCCGCTCGATCTCATCACGCGCGCCGAGGGCGAAAGCTCGCTCGAGAAGATTCTCAAGCTCGCGAACGTTGCCCGGAAAGTCGTAGGCCGTCAGCGCCGCCATGGCGTCGGGGCGATGCCCTTGACGTCACGCCGGAAGCGCTCGTTGAACCGCCGCGAGGAAATACGGTGAGGAGCGCTGGAATATCGCTCCGGCGCTCCCGGAGCGGCGGCACGACGATCCTGACGACGTTGAGCCGATAGAACAGATCCTGTCGGAACCCCCATTCTGAACGACGGCTTCGAGGTTCTTGTTGGTCGCGGCGATCATCCTGACGCTGACCGTGTGCGTCTTCGTCGAGCCGACGGGCCGGATCTCCTTCTCCTGCAGGACCCGGAGCAGCTTGGCCTGGAGGGCCGGCGAGAGCTCGGCGATCTCGTCCAGGAAGAGCGTGCCGCCATGGGCCGAGCGGAAGAGCCCGAGCGCGTCGGCGACGGCACCTGAGAAGGCCCCTCGCACGTGGCCGAAGAACTCCGACTCCAGCAGGTCGGCCGGGATCGCGCTGCAGTTGACCGGAACGAACGGGCCCTTGGACCGCCCGGACTGCCGGTGGATGGCCGCGGCCACCAATTCCTTGCCGGTGCCGCTCGCCCTCGATCAGCACCGGCGAGTCGGAGTCCGACACTTTGGCGATGACCTCTCGAACCCGCGTCATCCCCGCCGAGTTGCCCACCAGATCCTTCACGGCCAGGTGCTCGGCCAGGCGGTTTCTGAGCGAGTGCACCTCGCGGCTCAGGAAGCGCTTCTCCAGAACCTGCTGCATGAGGTGCTGGAGCTCGTCCAGGTTGAGGGGCTTGATGAGGTAGTCGTAGGCTCCCGACTTCAACGCCTGGACGGCGGTCTCGACCATCGGGTTGCCGGTCATCATCACGACCTCGAGCGCCGGGTCGTGACGCTTCATCTCGTCGAGAACTTGAAGTCCGTCCATCTCGGGCATCCAGATGTCGACCAGCGCGGCGTCGAAGATCTGGCGGCTGATCAGGTCGACGGCCCTCCCGGCCGCTCGCCACGTGGGTGACGTCGTAGTTCCAGGAGCTCAGCGCATCGCGCATGAACTCTCCGACGTCGGCGTCATCGTCGACCACGAGCACACGCGGACGATCCATCGGCGACTACCCCCTTGTCCGACGATCGCAGCGGGCCAGGAACTCGAGCACGGTACGGTTCCAGGCCTCGGGCTGGTCGCGGTTGGCGAAGTGGCTCGCCGGCGAGAGCACCACCAGCTTCGAGCCGCGAACCTTTCTGTGCATCACCCTCATCGGCGCCGAGGGAGGGTCGCGGTCGCCGCCGATGAGCAGCACCGGCATCCGCATGGCGCGGCAGCTGATCGGTGATGTGGTCCATCGCGAGCAGCGCCCGCAGGGAGTTCGCGTACCCTATCGGTGAGAGCCGGCGGTACTCCTCGTAGAACTCATCCCGGGCCGAGGGGTCGAGGGCCAGCCGCCCGAGAGGTTTGGGTTGGCGGCCATCGCGTACTCCGCCATGGCGTCCATTCCCTTCGTGAGCGTGATCTCGATCGAGCGCGCGCGCATCACGAGATTCTCGACGGAGAGCGGCAGCCCGGCGGCGGACGACGAGTTGGTCACCATCAGCGCCCGGACGCGCGACGGAAAGCGCAGCGCGAAGCGGGTGGCGATCCCGGCGCCCAGCGAGAGCCCGCCGACGTGCGCCTTCCGGATCCCGAGGTGGTCGAGCACCGTCTTTAGGTCCAGCGCCCAGCGCCCGAACGAGAACTTGGCCGGCGTCTTCCGGACTGTCGGACCGCGCGTGGCCGCGCGGCTCCCAGAGCACCAGCCGGTGGTGGGCCGCGAGGGCGTCGCGGTTCACGTCCCACATGTCGGCGTTGCCACCGATCCCGTAGGCGAGCACCAGCGGGGTGCCCCGGCGGCCGTGCTCCTCGTAGTAGAGCCGCACCCGGTCGTCGGTCCTGGCGAATGGCACGGGGTATCTTAGCCGCCCGCGGTTTCGTGGCCCAAGGTTTCGCACTTGACACGGATTCGGGCAATTCAGTATTTTTAAACCGTCCTTAAGCCCCAGTAAATCGTCCCAGGCGCCGGTGGAGCCCCAATGAAGGTGCGCGTCACCCTGAACGTCAACGGCGAGTCGCGCGAGGCGCTCGTGCCGACCCACAAGACTCTGCTCGAGGTGCTTCGCGAGGATCTCGGGCTCACCGGGACCAAGCACGGCTGCGAGCTCGGCGAGTGCGGCACGTGCACCGTGCTCGTCGACGGCGAGCCCGTGCTGTCGTGCCTGGCGCTCCCGGTCGAGACCGAGGGCCGCCGGATCACGACGGTGGAGGGGATGGCGGAGGGCGGGCGCGCTGCATCCGCTCCAGCAAGCCTTCGCCGAGCTGGGCGCCGCGCAGTGCGGATACTGCACGCCCGGCATCCTGCTCACGGCCGACGGCGCTCCTCGCCGAGCGGCCCAGCCCGACACGGCAAGAGGTCAAGGAGGCGCTGGCCGGGCAACCTCTGCCGCTGCACCGGCTACACGAAGATCCTCGACGCCGTCGAGCTGGCGGCCCTGCGGATGGGACGCCAGGAGGCCCGTACGATGACCAAGAACGAGTTCGCGGTCATCGGCCGGCCGCTCCCGAAGGTCGATGCGTGGGCGAAGGTCGTCGGCGAGACGAAATACGCCGACGATCTCGTTCCTGCCGCGCATGGCGTACGCCAAGCTCCTCCGCAGCGCCCACGCCCACGCCCGCATCCAGTCCATCGACACCAGCGCGTGCCCGCGCTCTGCCGGGCGTGTTCGCGGTCGTCACGGCCGCGGACTTGCCGCGGGTGAAGTTCGGCATCTTGCCGGTGTCGCAGGACGAGGAGGCGCTCTGCGCGGAGAAGGTCCGCATGGTCGGCGATCCGGTCGCCGCGGTCGCGCGCGGTCGACGAGGAGACCGCCGAGCAGGCGCTGCCGGCTGATCGAGGTCGACTACGAGCCGCTGCCGGCGCTCGATGTCGATCTTCGACTCGCTCGCGCATCCCGAGGTCGCGCATCCACGACTACGGCGACGGCCGCAACGTCCACAAGAACGTCGCGCTCCAGTTCGGCGACGTCGAGGCGGCGCTCGACGGCGCCGATCTGGTTCGCGAGGACGTCTTCTTCTTCGAGGGCAACACTCACCTGCCGATGGAGCAGCACGCCGCGGTCGCCCACTGGGCGGCCGACGGCAAGCTGACCCTCTGGTCCTCGACGCAGACGCCGCACTACGTGCACCGGGTCGCTCGCCAAGGTCCTCGACACTGCCGGCCGCGCACATCCGCGTGATCGCGACGCCGGTCGGCGGCGGCTTCGGCGGCAAGACGGATCCCGTTCTCGCACGAGATCGTCGTCTGCCAGCTCGCGAAGCTGACGGGACGGCCGGTGAAGATCGCGCTCACGCGCGAGGAGGTCTTCTACGCCACCGCGGCCGCCATCCCGTGCTGATGTGGATCAAGACCGGCGTTCACGAAGGACGGCGACATCACCGGCTGCCACCTGCAGACCTGGCTCGACGGCGGCGCCTACGGCTCGCTACGGCGTCGCCTCCACCTTCTACACCGGCGTGCTCAATCCGGTCACCTACAAGATCCCCGTGTACAAGTTCGAGGGCGCGCGCATCTTCACCAACAAGCCGCCGTGCGGACCCAAGCGCGGCCACGGCACGGTCCAGCCGCGCTTCGCGCTCGAATGTCAGCTCGACAAGGCGGCCGAGCAGCTCGGGCTCGATCCCGCCGACATGCGGCGGCGGATCGTCGCCGAGCCGTTCACCAAGACGGCGAACCACCTGACGGTCACGACCATCGGCCTGGGCGAGTGCATCGACAAGGTCGTGGAGGCCTCCGGCTGGCGCGACAAGCGCGCCCGGTACGGCGTTTCGGCGAGCCGCGCCGGCAAGCCGCCGGAGCGCTCGCCCAGGAAGCGCGGGCTGGGGATCGCCTGCTCGGCGTACCTCACCGGCGCCGGCACCGCGATCTACTGGAACGACATGCCGCACTCCGGCGTGATCACTCGAGCCGATCGCAGCGGTGGTGTCAGCCGTGCTGTGCGGCGCCACCGACATCGGCCAGGGCTCCGACTCGATCCTGGCCTATCTGACCGCCGAGGTTCTCGGCATCGAGCCGAAGGACGTCCACGTGCATCCGGCCGACACGAGCCTGACGCCCGTCGATCTCGGCTCGTACTCGTCGCGCGTCACGCTGATGTGCGGCGATGGCGGCGATCCAGGCCGCCGAGCGGCTGCGCGACGCGATCTTCAAGGCGGTCGCGCAGAAGCTCGAGGTGAGCCCGGCGGCCGCTCGTGGCGCGCGAGCGCAAGATCGGCGTGCCCGACGACTGGGACCAGAGCCGTGCCGTTCGCGCGAGGCGGTGGAGCTCGGGGAGACGCTACACGGTGTCCTCGCGCTTCGCCGGCTCGTACGCGCCGCCCAAGCGCGCCGGCAAGTACAAGGGCGGGGGCGTCGGGCCGTCGCCGTGCTACTCGTATTCGGCGTGCGTCGTCGAGCTGACCGTCGACGAGGAGACCGGCGCCGTCGACCTCGAGAACGTGTGGATCGGCCACGACATCGGCCGCGCGCTGAATCCGCTCCTGGTCGAGGGGCAGGTCGAGGGCTCGGTGTACATGGGGATCGGCGAGGCCTTGATGGAGGAGCAGGTGTTCAGGAAGAATCTCCACAAGGCATCCGTCGATGCTCGAGTACAAGAGCCCGACCACGCTCGAGACGCCGGAGATCCACACGATCCTCGTCGAGACCGACGACCCCGAGGGACCCGTTCGGCGCCAAGGAAGCGGGCAGGGGCCCGCTCCTGCCGGTGATCCCGGCGATCGCGAACGCCATGCACCACGCGCTCGGCATCCGCATCGACGAGGTGCCGATCACCGCCGGACAAGATCCTCAAGGCGCTCGATCTGAAGCGCGCGGGCAAGCCGGCCGCGCGTGGGGCCGACGCGCCTGCCGCTGCTCACGTTCAAGCAGCCGCCTCGCGGTCGAGATCCGCGTTCGGCCAACCCGCCGACGCCGTCGTCTCCAGACCCTTCGCGAACACGAGACGTCCAGCGAACGCCACGCCGAGATCGAGCGAGCGGAGCGCGGCCGCGACCGGAACCAGGCCGAACCACGCACTCGAACGGATCGGGCGCTGCGGAGCTTCAGGCCGCGCCTGTCTCAGGCCACCCTCGGTCCAAGCCGGCCTCACGGTCCCCGCTACAATGATCCGCCTGCCGCCGTTCACGTACCTCGCGCCCGACCGACGCTCGGACGCAGCGGCGCGATTGATGGCCGAGCATGGGCGCGATGCGATGCTCGTCGCCGGCGGGACCGACCTCTACCCCAACATGAAGCGGCGGCAGTTCGAGCCCAAGGTGCTCGTCGCGCTGCGCGGTCTGCGCGAGCTGCGCGGGATCCACGGCTCTGCCGCCGGCGGCTTCACAATCGGCGCCGGGACGACGCTCTCCGGCGGTCGCCGCCCACCGCGATATCATGCGCGAGTGGCCGGCGCTCGCGACGGCGGCCGGACTTGTCTCCTCGCCTCAGCTTCGGAACATGGGTACCATCGGGGGCAACGTCTGTGTCGACACCCGGTGCAACTATTACAATCAGTCGCTACGAGTGGCGGAAGGCCATCGGCTTCTGCATGAAAAAGACGGCGATATCTGTCTGGTGGCGCCCGGGAGCTCCCGGTGCTGGGCCGTGTCCTCCTCGGACACCGCGCCGGTTCTGTGGGCACTCGGGGCGAAGCTCCGACTCGTCGGCGCCGATGGCGAGCGCACGGTACCGATGGGTGCGCTCTACCAGGACGATGGGATCGAGTATCTCGCCAAGCGGCCCGGACGAGATCGTCGCGGACATCCAGCTGCCTGCCGGCCGAGGGCTGGCGCTCGGCGTACCTCAAGCTGCGGCGCCGCGGGCTCGTTCGATTTCCCGGTGCTCGGCGTGGCGGTGGCCGCCCGGATGGAGGGCGACGTCGTCCGCGAGGCCCGGATCGTGCTCGGAGCCGTCGCCTCCCAGCCGAGCGCCGGCGGACAAGGCCGCCGCGGCGCTCGTCGGCCAGCGCGTCGACGCGCGAGCTGATCGCGCAGGTCGCCGACCTGGCAGCCGGACCCTCGAAGCCGCTGGACAACACCGATTTCAGCCATCCCTACCGCAAGAAGGTCACGCGAGTCTTCGTCGCGCGGGCCGCTCGCCGCGGTGGCCGGGCTCGACGACCTCGGCGCCGCATCGGAGGAGGTCGCGTGACCGCACTCGGGTGAGCGCGCATCAAGCGCCTGCGCGGCGAGCGCGAGCTCCAGCAGCGCCAGCTCGCGGAGAAGGCCGGTCTCACCCCGAGCATGGTCTCGCAGATCGAGTCGGGCCGGCTGTCGCCCCTCGCTCCACACGCTGGGCAAGATCGCTTCGGCGTTCGGCGTGCCGATCGCGGCGCTGTTCGACGGCAAGCCGAGCCGGCAGCATCGTCATCTCGCACAAGCGCGACTACCCGGTCGTGTCGTTCGATGGCTCCTCGGAGCGATGGGCCGTCCTCGGCGCCGGGCTGTTCCAGGGGAAGATCCGCGCGGTGGTCTCGACGCTCGGGCCGAAGTCACGCGGCTTCACGACCGAGAAGGTCATCATCAAGCCGGGCCAGCATGAAGCTCTTCTACGTGCTCGAGGGCAAGGTCGCGCTCCACTACGACGGCGATCGCCACCTGCTCGAGGCGGGCGACAGCGCGCTCCTCGACGGCGGCGTGGCCCACGGGTGGGAAAATCTCGGCGGCAAGCAGGCCCAGGCGCTCTGGGTCATTCTGGGATAGGCGCCGATGGCCGACACCGGTGAGCGCGTGCTGGTCGACTTCAGGACCGAGCCGGCGAAGTACCGGCACTGGAAGCTCACGTTCAACGGTCCCGTGGCCACGCTCGCGATGGACGTCAAGGAAGACGGCGGCCTGCGGCCGGGCTACGAGCTGAAGCTCAACTCCTACGATCTCGGCGTGGACGTCGAGCTCTACGACGCGATCCAGCGTCTGCGCTTCGAGCATCCCGAGGTGGGCGCGGTGGTCGTCACCATCCGGCAAGGAGCGCGTGTTCTGCGCCGGCGCCAACATCCGCATGCTCGCGCAGTCGGCCCACGGCTGGAAGGTGAACTTCTGCAAGTTCACCAACGAGACCCGCAACGCCATCGAGGAAGCGACGGCAGAGTCCCGCCAGTTCTATCTCTGCGCCGTCAACGGCTCCGTGCGCGGGCGGCGGCTACGAGCTCGCGCTGGCGACCGACTGGATCGTGATGGCCGACGACGGCAACACGGCCGTGTCGCTCCCGGAGGTTCCGCTGCTCGCGGTGCTCCCGGGCACCGGCGGGCTCACGCGGCTCGTCGACAAGCGCCAGGTCCGTCGCGATCGCGCCGACTTCTTCTGCACGGTCGAGGAGGGGATCAAGGGCGCGCGCGCCGTCGAATGGCGGCCTCGTGGACGAGGTCGCGCCGCGCTCGAAGCTCGACGAGGTCGTGAAGCGTCGCGCCGCCGAGTTCGCGGCGCGCACCGATCGGCCGGCCGGAGCCCGCGGTATCGCGCTGGCTCCGCTCGAGCGCTCGATCGACGGCGACCGGATCCGCTATGGCCACGTCGTCTGCGAGATCGACCGCGCGCGCGGTCTTGCCGAGATCACGGTGAGCGGGCCGAGCGCGGCGCCGCCGACCAGCGCCGCCGGCGTCCACGAGGCCGGCGGCGCGTTCTGGCCGCTGGCGCTCGCTCGCGAGCTCGACGATCTGATCCTGCACCTGCGCACGAACGAGGACGAGATCGGACTCTGGGTGCTCAGGACGTCGGGCCGCGCCGAGCTCGTCGAGGCGTACGATCGCCTGCTCGCGGCGCACCGCGAGGACTGGCTCGTGCGCGAGATCCGTCTCTATCTCAAGCGCACGTTCAAGCGGATCGAGGTCTCGTCGCGGTCGGTCGTTCGCGCTCGTCGAGCCGGGCTCGTGCTTCGCCGGCACCTTGCTGGAGCTCGGCGCTCGCGGCCGACCGGTCGTACATGCTCGACGGTGCGCGGCCGGGCGACGACGACGCCGGCGGCGACGATCCGGCTCACGGAGATGAACTTCGGCGCGTATCCGATGGTCAACGGCCTCACGCGACTGGCGAGCCGCTTCCTCGCCGAGCCCGGACGAACCGACAAGCTCCGCGCGCGGATCGGCGAGGATCTGACGCTGCCGCGGCCGCCGAGGCCGGGCTCGTCACCTTCACGCCCGACGACATCGACTGGGACGACGAGGTTCGCCTCGCGATCGAGGAGCGCGCGGCCTTCTCGCCCGACGCGCTCACGGGCATGGAGGCCTCGATCCGGTTCGGCGGGCCCGAGACGCTCGAGAGCAAGATCTTCGGCCGGCTCTCGGCCTGGCAGAACTGGATCTTCCAGCGCGGCAACGCCGTCGGGCCCAAGGGCGCGCTCGAGGTCTACGGCACGGGACGTCGCAGCGAGTTCGATCGCAGGAGAGTGTGATGGCCGGCATCGACTACAGCGAGCGCATCCCGCAACAACGTCAGCCTCGCCGACAACCGTCGGCTCCAGCGCGCGCTCGAGGAGTGGCATCCGAAGTTCCTCGACTGGTGGATGCAGATGGGCCCCGACGGCTTCCAGGCGAAGGACGTCTATCTGCGGACCGCCGTCAGCGTCGACGCGCAGGGCTGGGCCCAGTTCGACTACGTCAAGATGCCGGACTATCGCTGGGGCATCTTCCTCGCCGAGCCCGAGCCGGGCCGCACGATCGGCTTCGGCGACCACATGGGCGCAGCCCGCCTGGCAGGACGTGCCGGGCGAGTATCGCGGCGTGCTCCGCCGGCTGATCGTCACCCAGGGCGACACCGAGCCGGCCTCGGTCGAGCAGCAGCGCCATCTCGGCCGAACCTGCCCGTCGCTCTACGACCTGCGCAACCTGTTCCAGATCAACGTCGAGGAGGGCCGCCACCTGTGGGCGATGGTCTACCTGCTCGACGCCTACTTCGGCCGCGACGGGCGCGAGGAGTCCGAGGCGCTGCTGCAGCGCCGCTCGGGCGATCGCGGACAAGCCGCGCATCCTCGGCGCCTTCAACGAGAAGACGCCGGACTGGCTGTCGTACCTCATGTTCACGTACTTCACCGACCGCGACGGCAAGTACCAGCTCGCGAGCCTCGCCGAGAGCGGCTTCGATCCGCTGTCGCGGACCTGCCGCTTCATGCTCACCGAAGAAGCGCATCATCATGTTCGTCGGCGAGACGGGCATCGGCCGCGTGGTCCAGCGCACCGTGCGAGCTGATGCGCGAGGGCAAGACCGACGACGTCGCGCCGGTCCGGCGCGCATCGACCTGCGCGACCCTGCAGCGCTACATCAACTTCCACTACTCGGTGTCGCTCGACCTGTTCGGCTCGGAGATCTCGACCAACGCCGCGAACTTCTACACGATGGGGCTCAAGGGGCGCTTCGAGGAGGGCAAGAAGCGCGACGATCACCGGTTGAAGGACGCGACCTACTCGATCAGCGAGCTGATCGGCGATCGGGTGACGAGCCGCGAGGCGCCGGCGCTGCCGTCACTCAACGAGCGGCTGCGCGACGACTACATCGCCGACTGCCAGCGCGGGCTCGACCGCTGGAACCAGATCATCAAGAAGCACGAGATCGATCAGGAGCTGCGGCTGCCCCACCGGGGTTCCACCGGGCCATCGGGCTCTTCGCGGAGGTCAAGGTGGCGCCCGACGGCCGCGTGCTCAGCGAGGCCGAGTGGGATGCGCGCAAGCACGAATGGCTCCCGACCGAGGCGGATCAGGCCTACGTCGAGAGCCTCATGCAGCCGGTGACCGAGGTCGCCCGTTTCGCCAACTGGATCGCGCCCCCAGCGCGCGGCGTCAACGGCCGGCCCGTCGACTTCGAGTACGTCCGCCTCGCCTAGCGCATGAACGCGTCGGAGCTGCTGCCCGCGCAGTTCAACGCCGCGACGTGGTTCGTCGACCGCAACGTCGCCGAAGGCCGCGGGGCCGTGCCGGCGTTTCGCCACGAAGACCGCACGCTCACCTACGCGGACGTTCTCGATCTGGTCAATCGAACGGGCAACGCGCTGCTCGAGATCGGCGTCGAGCCCGAGAACCGCGTGCTGATGCTGTGCCTGGACGCGCCCGAGTTCATCGGCACGTTCTGGGGCGCCATCAAGATCGGCGCGGTTCCGATCCCCACGAATACGCTGATGCGCGCCGCGGACTATCTGTACTTCCTGAACGACAGCCGCGCCAAGGTGGCGGTCGTCTCGGCGCCGCTGCTGGCCGAGGCCGGGCCGGCGCTCGCGGAGGCCAAGTATCTCAAGCACGTGCTCGTGGCGGGCGGCGCGCCCGGGCGGTTCATGGCGTACGAGGACCGCGTCGCGAAGGCGTCGGCGAAGCTCGACGCGGCGATGACGTCGCGTGACGATCCCGCGTACTGGCAGTATTCGTCGGGCTCGACCGGCTTCCCGAAGGGCGCCGTACACCTGCAGCACGACATGGTGATCTGCTGCGAGACGTACGGTAAGCAGGTGCTCGGGATCCGCCCGACCGATCGCATCTTCTCCGCGGCCAAGCTCTTCTTCGCCTACGGGCTCGGCGCGACCGGCTTTCTCCCGATGAGCGTCGGGGCGCAGGCGATGCTCTATCCGCAGCGGCCGACGCCCGAGAGCGTGTTCGAGGCCATCACGCGCTACCGGCCGACGCTTGTTCTTCGGGATTCCGACTCTCTTCGCCTCGATGCTCGCCGTGAAGGACGCGCGAGAAGCGGTTCGACGCGTCCTCGCTCCGCCTGTGCGTGTCGGCCGGCGAGGCCCTTCCGGAAGAGCTCTACAACCGCTGGCGCGAGCGCTTCGGCGTCGAGATCGTCGACGGCATCGGCACCACGGAGATCGGCTACATCTTCATCTCGAATCGTCCCGGCCACACGCGCCCGGGGTCGACCGGCGTGGCGGTGCCGGGGTACGAGCTCGCCATCGTGGACGACGACGGCCGTCCGGTGGAGCCCGGCGAGATCGGCAACATCCGCGTCAAGGGCGATTCGACGATGGCCTACTACTGGAACAAGCACGAGAAGACCAAAGACACCCTCTTCGGTCAGTGGATCCAGACCGGCGACAAGTACTACCAGGACGAGGACGGGTTCTACTGGTATTGCGGGCGCTCCGACGACATGCTCAAAGTCGGCGGCATCTGGGTCTCGCCGGTCGAGGTCGAGGGGACTCTGATCCGGCACGATGCGGTGCTCGAGGCGGCGGTGGTGGGGCGCGAAGACACGGATCGGCTCGTCAAGCCCCACGCCTACGTCGTGCTGAAAGATCCCGGCGATCGCGGGCGACACGCTCGCCGACGAGCTCAAGCTCTTCGTGAAGGACAAGATCGCGCCCTACAAGTACCCGCGCTGGATCGAGTTCGTCACGGAGCTTCCGAAGACGGCAACCGGCAAGATCCAGCGCTTCAAGCTGCGGGCCTGAGGCCCCGGCTCCCTCGACGGTGTTCGACCGCACGCTCGAGACGCTCGGGCCGGAGTCGCTGCGCGAGCATCAGTGGCGCCGTGTTCGCGCGATGGCGGCGGAGCTGCTCGCGACCAACCGGTTCATCACGCGCAAATGGCGCGCGGCGGGTCTCGCCTCGGTCGACGATCTCCGCGGCTGGGACGACTTCCGACGCATTCCGCTGACGAGCAAGATCGGAGCTCGTCGCCGACCAGACCGCGCATCCGCCGTTCGGGACGCAATCTGACGCTATCGCGCTCGAACGCTACGTGCGCGTGCACCAGACGTCGGGAACGAGCGGCGCGCCGCTCCGCTGGCTCGACACGCAGGAGTCATGGGAGTGGTGGGCGCGCTGCTGGGGATTCGTACTGCGGGGCGCCGGTGTCGGTCCGGCCGATCGCGTCTTCTTCCCGTTCTCGTTCGGCCTGTTCATCGGATTCTGGGCGGGCTTCGAGGGCGCTCGGGCGCTCGGTGCTCTGGCGATCCCCGGGCGGCGGCCAGGACTCGGCGACCCGACTGGCGTCGATGGAGGCCCTGGGCGCGACGGTGCTGGTTTGCACGCCGTCCTATGCCCTCCACCTGGTCGAGGTCGCCCGCGAGCGCGGCATCGACCTGGCGAGGCTGCCCGTGCGGACGACCGTGCACGCGGGTGAGCCGGGAGCCGGCATCCCGGCCGTCCGAGCCCGCATCGAAGCGGGCTGGAGGCGCTCGCACGTTCGACCACGCGGGCATGACCGAGATGGGCGCCTACGGCTACGAGTGCGCGGAGCAGGCCGGCCTGCACGTCAACGAGTCCGGAGTTCATTGCTCGAGGTGATCGACCCGGTCACGGCGAGGCCGACGGACGGACGGAGAGCTTGTCCTGACAAACCTGGGCCGGATCGGTTCGCCGGTCATCCGCTACCGGACCGGGGATCACGTGCGCGCTGGCAGAGGAATTTGCCGGTGCGGACGCACCTTCCGGCGCCTCGAGGGCGGCATCCTCGGCCGGCTCGACGACATGCTCATCGTCCGCGGGGTCAACGTGTTTCCCGGCCGCCATCGAGGGGGTCGTCAGGCGCTTCTCCGCCATCGAGGAGTTCCAGATCGAGGTCTTCAGGGACGGAGAGCTCGACGAAGGTGCGGGTCCTGGTGGAGCTGGACGACGCCTCCGGTGTGTCACCGGTGCGCGAAGCTCTCCGGGCGACCCTCGGGATCAGGCTGGAAGTCGCCGCGGTCCCGGCCCGGAGCCTGCCGCGGTTCGACCTCAAGGCGCGGCGCGTCGTCAGAAGATAGCGCTGCCAAAAGCCGTTTTGAAAGGCGCGTAGTTTTGTCCACGCATCGGCTACTATTTTTAGTGCCCCTGTAGCGCCGCGGAATGAACGAAAACGCGCACGGCGAAGGTAACGGTCCCCGGGCTACGCCCGAAGTGTCGCTCAGCGACACCATCACCATTTTCTTCAGCGATATCCGGGGCTTCACCGACACCACCGAGGAGCTGGGCGACGAGGTCGCCCACGAGCTCGTGCGCGAGCAGGACACCATCGTCAGGAGCCACATCGAGGCGTACGGCGGCGACGTCGTCAAGACTCAGGGCGACGGGTTCATGGTCGCCTTCAAGGCCACCCGAGGCGCGATCCTCTGTGCGATCGCGATCCAGAAGGCGATCGCCGCGAAGAACCGCGAGATCGCCGAGAAGAACCGCGACCGCCGAATCGCGATCGGCATCGGCATCAACACCGGCGAGCCGATCCGGCAGGAGGACGGCGACTACATCGGCGGCACGGTGAACCTGGCCGCGCGCATCTGCGCGACCGCCGGGCCGGGTCAGATCCTCGTCGCGGAGTCGACCCGCTACGTCGCCGGTCGCATCGAGCTGAGAAAAGCCGACGGCGGCGGCGTCGTGGAGTACGTCGATCGTGGACTCCAGCCGCTCAAGGGTTTTCCGGAGCCCAAGCGGCTCTTCGAGGTCACGTGGCTCCCGACGACGACGACGATCGGCGCGGAGCCGGCGACCGAGGCGGCCGCGCTGTCGACCGGACGGGCCGGAGATCGCCGCGGTCAGAGCCGCGGTGCTACGCGCGCTCAACGTGCTGACGCGCGTCCTCGGGATCAGCCACCTGGACGATCCGGCCTTTCCGTCTCTTCTCGATTGTCAGGCGAAGGCCAGTGAGCTTCGCGTGGCGGTGTCCCGTGCCGGCATCGAGGGGCGTAGCGCGACCCAGGACCGGGTGCTCGACAGCATCAAGCCGTTCGAGAATCTGCTGACGCTCATGCTCGAGCGCGACACCTTGACCGACGAGCAATGGGCTCAGCTCGACACCGCGGTTGCCCGCGTGTTCGGGCGCACGTTGGTGAATGCCGCCGCGCGCGGACGTCTCACTATTGCGATGGCCGAGAAACCGGCGGCGCCGGTCGTCGCGCCTGCGCCCGAGCCCGTCAGAGAGATCCCGAAAGAGCCGGAGCCTGCGCCGACCCCGAAGCCGGCTGCGGCTCCACGCAGCTCGGTCGCCGCCGCGCTTCGCGCCGCCGCCGCTCGACGAGCGGGCCACCGTCGTTCGCTGGTGGGCCGCCGGATACGCGGCGTGGAGTCAGTGGAAGCCGTCGGGACTCGCCTGGGCCCACGCGCTGCGGGCGGAGCTGGGGCGATTCCCGTATCTCCTCAGCGTGCACATCCGGACTGCCGCGGATCACGACGACGGCCAGCTGGCGGGAGGATACTTCCTCCTCCTCGAGCACGTCGAGAACCTGTCGCCGGGATTCATGCGCACGGTCTTCGACCGCGCGGTCGCGGACGTCGGGGTCGACCCTGAGCGGCTCGGCCGCAGGCTCTACGAGCTTCTGGTGGACGACGGCCGGCTGCGCGAGACCTACGCGTCGTTCGTGCGCGACGTCATCCAGGTCGCGGTCCCGACACCGGGGATGTGGGCCGATGCGGGAATCGTCGAGCATGATGATTCCACGACCCTGATCTCGCGGCCGACGGGATCCATCGGTGATGGACAGGAAGAATCGGTCCGGCTGACCGATCCCCACGATCGAGGGGCCGAGCGACGGTTCCTGGTGACCCTGGAGCCGCTGACGACCCGCTTCTTCTACGCCAAGAGCGGAAAGCTGCAGACGCCTCGCGACGTCGACGTGCGGCTGACCGCGGGTGACGCGCCGTCGGATCGAGGCTGGTATCTGAGTGTGCGCGACAGCCTCAGCGGGCGATCGGATCCCAAGCTCATCCCGACCGCGGGCGTGACCATCCCGAACCTCGGCCGCGACAACTTGGTGTGTGGGTGGCGGTTTTCAACCCTCACCCCGGCGAACGCGCGACGTACGAGCTGACGATGAGCATCAAGCAGTCTCGTCAGCAGGCCGCCGCTCGATCGATGTTCGCGCGTCCGGGCGGCCCGTCGCGGTGAAGCAGCGCACGGGCGATCCCTGGAAACCGGGGGACCGCTACGGGCGCGAGCTGCCGCCGTTCACGATCAACCTTCTCGTTCGCGGCGTGCCGCAGGCCGTGGAGTTCTCTCGCAGGTCCTGACCGCGACGATCCACTATGCGGATCCCGACTTCGCCGCCTTCAACGTCGGCGGCGTCGAGATGATGCTGCACGCCGACCACACCTACGACAAGCATCCCTGGTACGGCCCGCTCACCCGCGGTGAACGTCGCGGGCTGGGCGCCGAGCTGCGCGTGTTCGGCCTCGACCCGGACGCCGTCGAGCAGCGGGCTCGAGCGCGCGGCGCCAAGGTGGTGCAGCCCGCGACGACCAAAGGGCACGGCTGGCGCGAGGTCATGGTGGAAGATCCCGACGGCTACCTGTGGGCCGTGGGTGTGCCGACGCCGTCGCCACGAGGGTCGTGAGCTACATCGACGAGACGCTGCTCCCCGACGAGCACGTCGTGTATCGGACCTCGCTGCACCGGATCATCTTCGCGCGTCCTCTCCTGGTCCTGATCGCGGGGTCGCCGCCCTGATCGCGTTTCCCAAAGTGCCGCTCGTCGGCGTCCCCGTCGTGCTGCTCGGCGTGCTGCTGTCGGCCTCGCCACTCGTCGCGTACTGGACCACCGAGTTCGGCGTCACCAACAAACGCATGATCGTGAAGGTCGGGTTCATCCGGCGGCGCACGCTCGAGCTCTTGCTGCGGCAAGTCGAAGCGCTGTCGGTCGACCAGAGCCTGAGCGGCCGGATGCTCGACTACGGCACGATCACCCTCTCGGGCACGGGCGGCGTCCGCGAAGTCTTCCACCGAGTTCGCGAGCCGCTGGAGCTGCGGCGCCGCATCCAGGGCCAGGTCGCTTAGCAGGCTGGTCTCGAAGAAGAGGCCCAGCTGCGCGTTCTGGCGCCGCTCGTATCGGACCTACTTGAACAGCCTGCTGCTGTTGCTGCTGACTGCTGCTGTTGTTGCTGTTGAGTGCCGATGTCGGCCGCGTTGGTGACGACGCGATCGGGTGGGCGCGCCGGGACCTCGCGAAACACCGGGAGATCGATGTGGGTGATCTCCTCGCGCAAGGTCGAGACGACCTTGCCCGGCACGATCTCCGTGACGACCTCGGCCTTCAACGTCTCCTTGGCGATGCCGCGGTAGATCCCTTGTTCGGCGGCACGTCGTCGTAGTGGCGGCCGTGGCCCACCACGACGTAGCGGTCGTCCACGGGTCGATTGTGCGTCGGGTCGAAGGGGACCCAGCCGGCCGACGGTGAGTGGAATTCGATCCACGCGTGGCTCTGCGAGGGCTCGCGCTGCTTGCGCTCGACGTGCAGATACCCGCTCACGTAGCGGCAGGGGATCTGGCGAAGCCGGAGCAGGCCGAGCATCAGGTGCGCAAAGTCCTGGCAGACGCCCCCGCCGATCTTCAGGAAATCCTCGGTCGTCGAGTCGTAGGCGGTGACGTTCTTCCGGTACTCGAAGCGCTTGTGGATGTAGGTGCCGAGCGTCAGCACCTGCTCACCGGTCGGCGCCGTCGAGGTCAGGCCGATCGCCCGGTGCGCGGCGCGCAGGGCCGGCGACAGCCTCACCGGGCCGCCGAACTCGAGGAAATCGCGCAGGGTGTAGGACGGACCGTCGGCGGCCGGCCGCTCGGTGAGCGAGGCGATCGCGACGCTCGGCAGGCGGGTCTCGACGAGCGAGCGCGACGACACCGCGATCCGATCGTGGAATTTGGTGATCGTGAAGTGGTGGGTGAGGTTGTCGTTCCAGTCGCGATAGCGATGCACGCTGGTCGGCGGCCCGACCGCCAGCTCGAAGGACGCGACCGCCTGCTGGGGCGTCGTCTTCGGCTGCACGCGGAGCTCGAGGAACGACTCGCTGATGAACGTGTCGTACTCGAACGCGAAGCGGTGCTCGACTTGCAGATGCATCAGGTCACGAAGTACTGCGTCGCGATCGCGTCGTGAGTCTTGGCCAGCTCGCCGACGACCCGGTCGAGGAGCCCGACGAAGTCGCCGCGTCGCATCTGGGCTTCGTCGTCGTACCGGAGATCGGCGTGGAGCCGTCCCATGATCCGCGCCGGCGTGGTGAGCTCGTTGGGGCCGGAGAGCGCCGCCAGGTAGTCGCGGACGACCGAGGCGCCGTAGCGCAGCGAGCGCGGCGAGTCGGCGTCGAAGAGGAGAAAGCCGATGACCAGATTGGGCTCGAGCCGCGCGCCGTAGACGCGCCGGTAGTTCTCCAGCGACGACAACCCGCGCAGGAGCGACCGCCACTGCGTGTAGTAGAGCGGCGCGTCGCCCCGCGCCTCGGCGGCCAGCAGCGCCGGGAGCTTGGCGCGGAGCACGAGCGCCGAGCGGTAGCTCCGCTCGAGCGACTCGCCGAGCTTGAGGAAGCGCCAGCCCTCGTCGTGGGTCGAGGTGTGCTCGATCGCGCCGACGACCGTGAAGATACCCTTGTGGATCGCGCCCAGCGCGTCGCGGAACGCCGGGAGATCGGGCATGCCTTTGCGCTCGTACACCTCGACGGCCCGGAAACACCTCGTTGAGCGCCAGGAACACCTCGAGGGTCAGCGCCTCGCGCACCGAGCGCGCGTTCTCGCGCGCCTTCCGGATCGAGAAGTTGATCGAGTACGCGTTGCTCTGGTCGGTGAAGAACGCGTGCAGGTAGGGCACCGAGAGCGGCGCGAAGGGCGTGACCTCGCGCGTGAGCTGCGCCGACGGAAAGATCTCGAGCATGTCCTTCCACGCCGTCTGCGCCAGATCTTCCGGCGAGCCCCTGCGTCTCGCTCGAGAAGTCCTCGGTGACCAGCAGGAGCCGCGTGATGTTCTCGGCCCGCTCGAGATAGCGCCCCATCCAGTAGAGCGAGTCCGCCACGCGGGACAGCATCAGGCGCTTTCTCGGCCAGCACCCAGGTGTCCTTGCTGCCACCGCCCTGAGAGGAGTTGACCACGTAGGAGCCCGGCCGCAGCGCCACCCGCGTGAGACCGCCCGGGAGCACGCGGACCGAGTCGCCGTAGAGGATGAAGGGCCGCAGATCGATGCGGCGGGCCTCGAACTTGCCGTCGACATAGGTCGGGTGAGCGGACAGCTCGACGAGCGGCTGGGCGATGTAGTTGCCGGGATTCTTCTTGACCTGCCCGACGTACGTCTCGATCTCCTTCTTGGCCGCGAACGGCCCCATCAGCATGCCGTAGCCGCCGGAGTCGCCGGTCGTCTTGATCACCAGCTCGTGCGCGTGGTCCTGGATGTACGCGAGATCCGTCGCGCGGGCGCCGAGATAGGTCGGCACCTGCGCCAGCAGCGCGTCCTCGCCGAGGTAGTAGCGGATCAGCTCCGGCATGAACGCGTAGACGGACTTGTCGTCGGCGATGCCGGCGCCGGGGGCGTTGGCGAGCCCGACGTTGCCCTCGCGGTAGACGTTCATGAGGCCGGGGACGCCGAGAAGGCTGTCGCGGCGGAACGTCAGGGGATCGATGAAGTCGTCGTCGACGCGGCGATAGATCACGTCGACCTTCTGCTTGCCCTGCGTCGTGCGCATGAAGACGTAGTTGTCCTCGACGATCAGATCGCGGCCCTCGACGAGCGTCACGCCCATCTCGCGCGCCAGGAACGAGTGCTCGAAGTACGCCGAGTTCGCCATGCCCGGCGTCAGGATGACCACGACGGGCTTCTCGCTGAAGCGCGGCGCTGCGTGGAGCAGGGTATCGCAGCAGCAGGGTGGGATAGTCCTTGATCGGCCGAACCGGATAGTACTTGAAGAATTCCGGGAAGACGCGATTCAAGGTGTTGCGATTCTCGAGCACGTAGGACACGCCCGACGGGCAGCGACAGTTGTCCTCGAGCACGAGGTACTCGCCGGCGCCGTTCCGGATGATGTCGGTGCCGACGACGTGCGTGAAGATCTGCCGCGGCGGGATCACGTTCAAGAGCTCGCGCTTGTACTCCTTGCGCGAGAGCACGATCTCGGGCGGAATGATCCGGTCCTTGAGGCACTTCTGGCTCTGATAGACGTCGAGGATGAAGAGGTTCAGGGCGGTGACCCGCTGGACGAGCCCGGCCCGCAGGCGCTCCCACTCGCGCGAGGGGATGACGCGGGGCACGAAGTCGAACGGGAAGATGCGCTCGGTGCCCTCCTTCTCGCCGTAGACCGTGAACGTGATGCCCTGGTCCATCAGCGAGAGCTTCTGCAGGCGCTCGCGCCGCTCGATCTCGCCCTGGGTGAAGCTTTCCAGAATCGACACGAGAGGCCGGTAGTGCTGGCGCGCGCTCCCGTTCCGGTCGAACGCCTCGTCGAATGCCTTCTTTCAGGCAGCCATTTCACGCCGCCAAGAATAGCATCCCGGCTGCGATGTGGAGCCGGCGGCGATCCGGAGTTGGATGTCGACCGTAGTCATGGTAGTGAAAGGCGAAGATGGCGAGCGATCGGCGCGGATCTCGTCAGGCAGATGGCTGCCGGTGACCGGGAGGCCTTCGCCGTCTTCTACGATCGCTACGCGCCCGTGTCGTGTTCCCGCTGATCCTCCGCATCGTCCGCGAGCGCGCCGACGCGAGCGACGTCCTCCAGGAAGTCTTCTGGGAGGCCTGGCGGGATGCCCCCGCCTACGACGCCGACCGGGGAGCGCCGAAGCCTGGATGGTCACGCGGGCGCGGACGCGCGCCATCGATCGAATCCGGCGCGACCCGCCGGCGGAGCGAGACGTTCGTGGCCCCGCTGGACGAAGGCATCGCCGCGGCGCCCGCGAGTCGGCGCCGGACGCCGCCGAGCGCGCCGCCGATCGCGGGACGGTCATGACGGCGCTCGATCGGCTGCCCGACGCGCAGCGGGAGGTCATCGAGCTCGCGTACTATGCCGGGCTCACGCAGACGGAGATCGCCGAGCGCCTCAAGCAGCCGCTCGGCACCGTGAAGACGCGGATCAGGCTCGGTCTGGAGCGTCTCCGCGAGGTGGTGAAGGCGAGCTCATGAACCACGAACCGTACGACACGCTCGCGGCGACCTACGCGGTCGGAGCGCTCGACGGCCAGGAGCGCGTCGACTTCGAGCGCCATCTGGCCGGCGGCTGCGACGTTTGTGAGACGACCTTGCGTGAATCGGCGGAGGCGCTGGCGACGCTCGCGCGCTCGCGGCCGCCCATGATCCCGCCGCCGGCCGTGAAGGGAAGAGCTCATGCGCCGCATCGCGGCACGACGCCCGCGCGGCGCGATGCGTCGCGCCCGCGGCCGCGCCCGCTCGTCTGGGCGGTGGGAACGCGTCGCCGCGGTGATCGCGGCCGCCGCGTTCACCGGCACGTACGTCGCGACTCGCTACGAGGCTCAGCTCGGCGTGATGGCGCGCGAGTCGGCGGCGCTGCGCGCGAGGGTCGAGCGAGAAGAGGCGGCCCTGCGGGAACAGCTCGCGGTCTACCGGAACGCCGCCGATCTGCTGCGCGATCCCCAGGCGCAGGTCGTCACGCTTGCGCGGGCTCGGGCCGAGCCCCGGGGCGACCGGGCGGGTCATCTGGCATCCGGTCAACGGAGGCTACGTGTTCGTCGCCAATCTGCCGTCGGCGCCGGCGGGGAAGGCGTACGAGCTGTGGACGATCGGCGACGCGGCGCCACAGCCGGCCGGCGTCTTCCAGGTCGACGCCTCGGGACGGGGCGCCCATCGCATCGCGCCGGTCGAGGGCGGCAAGCCCGTGAAGGTGTTCGCCGTCACGCTCGAGACCGAGGCAGGCGTGCAGCAGCCGGAAGGGCCGATGGTGCTGGCGTCCGCGAAGTAGACGGGCGCCGCGAGCTAGCGGCGAAGCCGACGCGCCGCGTGCAGCACCGCCACGATCGTCATCGAGTCCTTGATCTCGCCGCGCTCGACCATCCGCACGCACCTCGTCGAACGGGAACGCGCGCACCTCGATGAACTCCGTCGGATCGGGCGGGACCTGGCTCGCGCGAAGTCCCTCGGCGAGATAGATGTTCGCGGTCTCGTCGCACGACGCTCTTCGACGTGTGGTACGACGCACAGCTTCACGAGCCGCTCGGCCTCGTAGCCCGCTTCTTCCGCGAGCTCGCGCTGAACCGCCGCTTCCTCGCTCTCGCCGGCGTGCATCGCGCCCGGTCGGCATCTCCCAGTAGAAGCCGCCGAAGACGTAGCGGTACTGCCCGACCAGGACGACCGTCTCCGCGTCGACGAAGGGCAGAACGCCGACGCAGCCGGCGCACTCGACGACGCCGTAGATCGTCGTGCTGCCCGTCGGGAAGCGCGACCTGATCCTCGCGAACGCGGATCCAGCGATTCTCGTACACGGGCCGAGTGGTGAGCCTTCGCCACGGTGTGCGCGCCAGCTGCCGGCGGTCCGTCACGACGCGCATGACCTCCTGCCGTCCGAGCGGCGGCTGGACTAGCACGCGCGGTCCGCGCGAGGAACGGAGGTATACTCGCCCCATGCCTCTTCCCAAGCCCGTCGAAGCGCTGTGGTCCGAGCTCGAGGCGGTGCGCGCCGACATCCTGAGGGAAGCCGAAGGACTTTCGCAGGGTCAGGCCGACTGGAAGCCGAGCGAGAAGGACTGGTCGGTCGGCGAGGTCGTGCATCATCTGACGCTCGCCGAGGTCGCGACCGGCAAGCTGACCACGAAGCTCACGCGCGAGGCCGAGGCCGCCGGCGCGTCCGGCCGTTTTCCCGCCGACCTCACCGCGTTCAAGCCGTTCCCGGCGCCGCCGGCGGGCGCGGCCGATGCTCCGCGAGGTCGTCTGGCCCGAGCGCGGCAAGCCGATCGCCGAGCTGCTCTCGACGATGCAGGCCACGCGCGAGCGAAGCCGCCAGTCGATCGAGAAGCTCGGCGCGATCGACCCGCGTCCGCTGACATTCAAGCACTTCCGCTTCGGCGAGCTCGATCTCTCGCAGTGGTGGCAGCTGCAGGCGCATCACGACGGCATCCATCTCGCGCAGATCCGCGAGATCAAGCGCGCGCCAGGATTCCCCGCGCGTGACCGCCGGGCCCGTGAAGGTCATCCTGCGAAATCCGCGGCGCGAGGTCGACGTCGTCGGCAACCGGCGGGTGAAGGACATCCTGCGTGAGCTCGAGATCATCCCCGAGACGGTGCTCGTGATCTGCGGCGACGACCTGGTCACGGCCGACCAGGTGGTCCGCGAGGGCGACACGATCGAGCTGCGGCCGGTGATGTCCGGAGGAGCGCGGGCTCGCGATGAAGTGCCGCAAGTGCGGTGAGACCGCCGTCCTCGAGCTGCGCCGCCACAACGCCGCGTTCTGCGCGCCGGACTTCCTCGAGTTCTTCCGCAACCAGGTCCGCGAGGCGATCCGCAAGCACCGGATGTTCACGCGCGACGAGACGGTGCTGGTCGCCGTCTCCGGCGGCAAGGACTCGCTCGCGCTCTGGGACGTGCTGATCGACGAAGGCTACCAGACGACCGGTCTCTACCTCGACCTCGGGATCTTCGAGTACTCGATCGAGTCGAAGGCCAAGTGCGAGAAGTTCGCGGCGGCCCGCGGCGTCCCGCTGATCGTCAGCGCCGTGCGCCGACGAGGTCGGCGCGCCCGTGCCGGTCATCAAGCGACGTCACGCGGCGGCCGCCGTGCTCCGGCTGCGGCCTCTCGAAGCGCTACCTGATGAACCGGGTGGCGCTCGACCACGGGATGCCGGTGGTGGCCACCGGCCACAACCTCGACGACGAGGCGGCGACCCTGTTCGGCTCGGTCATGCACTGGCGGACGGAGGCGTTGCCGCGCCAGTCTCCCGCGCTGGCCTCGACGCACCCGAAGCTGGTGCGGCGCGTGAAGCCGCTCTATCGGCTCTCGGAGCGCGAGACGGCCGCCTTCGCCTTCTTGCGAAAGATCGACTACATCGTCGAGGAATGCCCGTTCGCGAAGGGGGCCACGTCGATCGCCCACAAGGAGATCCTGAGCCGCATGGAGGACGCCTCGCCGGGCGCCAAGCACAACTTCCTCTTCGGCTTTCTCGAGCGGGCGCGTCCGGCCTTCGAGAGCGCCGAGGCGGTGCCGCTCAACGAGTGCGCGCGCTGCGGACAGGTGACGACCGGCACGATCTGCGCGTTCTGCAAGCTCGCCGACCAGGTGAAGCGCCGCGTTTCGTAGTTCGTCGCTTCGCCCCGTGTGATCCCGAAAGGAGGAGGGCATGCCAACCATCGAGCGCAACGGCGCGACCATCTACTACGAAGAGTTCGGCCGCGGGTTTCCGATCCTCACATTCGCGCCGGCGGGCCTGCAGTCGGTGATCGACGTCTGGAGCCGTCCTGCCGCGCCCGTGAACCCGACCACCGAGTTCGCCGGGAGCTTCCGGGTGATCGCGATGGATCAGCGCAACGCCGGCGGTCGGTCGCGCGCGCCGATCTCGGCGCAGGACGGCTGGCAGACTTATCTCGGCCGACCACGTCGCCGTCCTCGATCACCTCGGTATCGAGCGCTGCCACCTGTACGGCCAGTGCATCGGCGGGTCGTTCATCATGAGCATGCTGAAGGCGCAGCCGCAGCGCATCGCGTCCGCCGTGCTCGCGCAGCCCATCGGCCGGGTGGGCGCGATGGCGCCCGGGCGCTCGGCCCGATTCAACGCGTGGGCCGAGACCCTCGCGGACCACCCCGAGGCGACGCCGCCGGTGCTGGACGCGTTGCACCAGAACCTGTACGGTCCGGGCTTCGTCTACAGCGTGGACCGCGCGTTCGTGTCGAGCTGCCAGACGCCCTGCATGGTGCTGGCGGGCAACGACGAGGCGCATCCGTTGCCGATCTCCGAGGAGGTCGCGAAGCTTCTGCCGAAGTGCGAGTTCGTCCGGGAGTGGAAGCAAGGACCGGCGCTCGCGGAAGCCAGAGTCCGTCTCCAGCAGTTCCTGGCCAAGCACACACCGCCGGCTCGCTGAGCGGGCGAGCGTCGGAGACCGATCGATCGGGTAGACAGGCGCGGGGCGAGTCGCTGACCCGCCCCGCGCGATTCGGACGCTTGCTACACCGCTAGGCGGTGCGAGCCGGCACCGCGACGACGGGGATGTCCTCCAGCACGCCGCGCTGATCGGCCTGGGCCAGCACGGCCTCGATCGTCTTCACGAGCTGCCGCGCCGCGTCCACGCTGAGCTCGACCGCCACGCGGGCGCCCGGGCCCATCGCCTCGTTGACGAAATCGATGTTGAGCGCGTGCTCGAGCGGCAGATCGTACGGATGATCGTAGGACACGTTGGCTTCGCGTACGTCGAACCACTCCGGGCCGCTCTTGCCCCGGCCCATGATCTTGACCTGGTGCGCGATCATCGTGCACATGGCTGGGCTCCTCGTTCCTGATTACCGCAGCGTCCGGTCGGTGAACGCGAAGAGCTTCTTCCAGCCGTCCATCGCCTGCTCCTGACGATAGGCCCCGCGGTCGTAGTAGAAGAAGCCGTGACCGGCGCCGTCGTAGCGATGGAACTCGTACTGCTTGCCGTGCTTCTTGAGCTCGGCCTCGTGCGTGTTGACCTGCTCCGGCGTCGGCGCCTTGTCGTCGTTGCCGAAGAGCCTGAGGATCGGGGCCGAGAGATCCTTGGTGTACTCGATGGGCGCGACCGGCTGGCTCGGGGTGAGCTCCTCCTGGCCATGACCACGCGTCCGCCCCAGCAGTCGATCACGGCGTCGAAGCCCTTCAGCCGGCTCCCGGCGAGGACGGCCTGCCGGCCGCCCGAGCACGTGCCGAACACGCCGATCTTCCGCGTCACGTACGGGAGCGAGCGCAGCAGGTGTTCGCGCCCTCCAGATCCCCGAGCACCCGCACGTCCGGCGCGCCGCCGGCCGCGCGCACTTGGCGCCGACGTCCTCGGGCGTGCCGTGGCCGTCGCGGAAGTAGAGGTTCGGCGAGATCGCCACGAAGCCGTGGTGGGCGAACTTGCGCGTGCACTCGCGGTACCACTCGTCCCAGCCCGGCGCGTGGTGAATGACGACCATGCCCGGGAACGGACCGGCGCCGAGCGGTCGCGCCACATACGCGTTGATGACATCGCCGTTGTGGCCCCTCATGGTGATCGTCTCGGCGATCATGCCTTCGTACTGATCGGTCAGGTACGCGTGCGCCATGTCAGCCTTCCTCCCTGTGAGATGTGGAGCCCGATTATACGTAAGTCAGTTCTTTTGAGGCGGACCTCTTCGAGCGGCGCCGACCAGGGATACGGATTGATGAGCATCAGCGCCGGCTCCTCGACGCGAGGCCCCACACCGCTCGGCCAGACGTACTCCCAGATCGGCCCGAATCGCACACGCTCGTGGACGAGCTGCTGGATCTGCTGCAGCAGCGCCTCGCGCTTGCGGCGATCGGTCACGAGGTACTGCTCCTTGTACAAGGCGTCGATGTCCGGGTAGCCGCCGTAGGCGTAGGTGCCGGTGCTCGGGACGTGCTCCGACAGCCGCGAGGCCGCATTGCCGTAGGCGGCGGTCGCGCAGACACAGAGTCCGCGTAGCTTCTTCGCCTGCAGCGCCGACGTGTACGTGGCGCGCTCCATCGGCCGCATCTTCAGCCTGATGCCGACGGCGCCGAGATAGGTCACGATCGATTCGCCCATCGAGAAATAGGGCGGAAGCTGGTGCAGCTCGCCGGCGTCGAAGCCGTTGGGATACCCGGCCTCGGCCAAGAGCTGCTTCGCCTTCTTCGGATCGTACGGATACGGCTCGATCGGCAGCGCGAACTCGAAGGTGCGCGGGACGAGGCTTCCGGCGGGCCTGGACGCGCCGAGCGTCTCCGCATCGCTCAGCGCGCGGCGGTCGATCGCGTAGTTCGCCGCGAGCCGCACGCGCTGATCGGCCCAGGGGGATTTCGGGTCCCACTGGTCGAGATAGTCCAGGAAGAACGTGGCGATCCCGCCGGAGAAGGCGAGCTTCAGGCTCGGGTCCCGCTTCACCTCGAGCGCCTGCGGCACGTCCAGCAGGTAGGCGACATCGACCTCGCCCCGCTTCAGCATCGCCGCCCGCGTGATGGAGTCCGGGACGCTCTTGAAGACGAGCCGCTTCACCGACGGCATCTTGCGCCAGTAGCCTTCGAACGCCTCCATGACCAGCTCGATCCCCGGCGCGTGGCTGACGAATCGGTAGGGACCGAGACCGATCGGCTGCTTCTTGAACCCGTCGTCGCCGACCCGCTCGACGTACTTCTTGGGCACCACCCAGCTCGCCCCACTCACCAAGGTTCCGTAGAACGTCATGAAGTCGGGCCACGCCTCCTGCAGGACAAAGCGCACGCGGTAGGGATCGACCACCACCACCTCGCGCACCTTCTCGTGCAGGACCTTGGCGCCCTTGGCGCGCTGAAAGCTGAACTTCACGTCGTCGGCCGTGAAGGGGTCGCCGTTGTGAAACTTCAGTCCCTCACGCAGCTTGAATTCGTAGACGCGCTGATCCGCGCTGACCGTCCACGACTCGGCCAGGCTGGGCGTCATGAGATTGCCGGGCATCGGCTTCACGAGCGCGTCGTGGATCGCGTACAGCACCCAGAACGCGGTGAGACCCATGAACTCACCGGGATCGAACCAGACCGGCGACAAGGTCACGTACAGCGCCCAGCGCATCTCACCTTCCGGCCGGGGCTGCGACGTCGGCCTGGTTTGCGCGGCGACGTCGTCGACTGGACCCGCCGCGAGAGACGCGCACAGCACACCGGCGACGACCACCGACCACCGCGGGATCTTTCGCGCATGGTTCATCGCGGCCTCCCCGCCCTCAGGGCGTCTAGCGCGAAGCGGAGATGCGGCTCCCGTCCTTCGTCGGCGCGCCGGCGGGCGCGTCGATGCTGTAGAGGCGCGCGCAGTTGGTCCACAGGATCTTGCGGCGCACCTCGTCGCCGAACGGCAGCCCGAAGAACTGCTCCATCGCCTCGGGAACGCGCCGTCGGAGTGCGGGTAGTCGGTCGAGACGACGAAATAGTCGGCGCCCATCTTGTTGACGACGTCGACCGCGGGCTCTTCGTCCACGTCGAGCGCGATGTAGCACTGCCGCTTGAAGTACTCGCTCGGCAGCATCGACAGCTGATGCTCGCAGCCCGGGCCGAACTTCTCCCACTGGTCGTCGAGCCGCCACAGCCACCAGTAGAGCCAGCCGGCGGTGCCTTCGAGGAAGGCGGCGCGCAGCCGCGGATGGCGCTCGAGGATCCCGCCGGTCGTCATGCTGGCGATCGCGCCCATCAGCTCGACCGGGTTGCGAATCGCGTGGGCGATCGGGTGGAAGTTGGCGTGACCGACGTAGCGGCGCCCGGCGTCGTCCTTGAGCGAGGTGTTGCCGGTCGGATGAAAGCCGATCGGCACGTCGAGCTCCTCGAGCGCGCTCCACAGTGGCTCGCAGGCCTCGTCGTGCAGGTGCTGACCGTTGACGGGGTTGGGCGTGCCGATGATCCCGACGGCGCCGAGCTCCCGAACGCACCGGCGCGCTTCCTCGATCGCCAGCGGAATGCTGTGCATCGCGACCTGCGCGGCGAACTTGAGCCGCGTCGGCTGGCTCCGGCAGTAGTCGTAGCGCCCAGTTGTTGTAGGCGCGCGCCAGCGCCGCCGCGTAGTCGGGTGCCAGATCGTCGTGCATCAGGATCTGCCGTCCGCGCGTGCCGTACATGACGGCGACGTCGACACCCTCGATGTCCATCGCGGTCAGGGTCGAATCCGGATCGAAGCCGCGCCCGCGCGCCACCTGGAAGTGCGGATGCCGCGCGCGGCTCCGGCGCCGTAGCTCGCGGCTCGACGCGGTGGCACGCGCTCGCCGTGGCGTGGGCGGGAATCGCCGAGCCCCTGGACCTCCATGCCCATGATGGCGTCGGCGTTGCCCTTGTCCTCGGTGCTCTCGCTGAGCTTGCGCTGCTGCCCTCCGAAGAACCGCGGCGGGTTCGCCCGGTGCCGGCCCTTCGAGGTAGCGGGCCCACAGATCGTCGGGTTCCATCATGTGCAGGTCGCTGTCGAGGATCAGATATCCGTCGCGGGCCATGTCACACCTCCAGCGGTTTCGAGAAGGCCTGGGTTCCCGGGTGCCGACGCCCGCCGATTATCTCCAGAAGCACCGGCGAAATAAAGGCCTCGTCGCCAGGGACAGGTCTCTGCCTGCGGTTCCTTTGGTGTGTTCACCCGATTGACTCGCATGCGTCATGCGCGAACTACAGTCGGGCAGGTCTGGCCTAGACAGACGCCGCCGAATTCGCTGGGGGTACTGAATGGCCTGACCGGATCGCATCCCACGCTCGTCGCGATCCTCGCCATCGTGGCGCTTGCGCTGGTTCTGCTGTCCGCGCCCGCCATCGCGGCGGTGCAACTCGTCTGCGATGTCGGCATCGCCCTCGCGAAGGGCCCAGGCGGTGGCGGAGGCGCGGGCAGGCCGGCGGGGGCGGCAGGGCGGCGAGCGGGGGCGGCAGCTTGCTTGCGGGTGCGGGCAGCGGCGCGGCGCCGGCAGCCAGTGGGGCGGCAGGGGCGAGTGGGCGGCGGTCGGCGTCGTCGCGGTGCGGCAGCGGGCGGCAGCCGGGCGCCAGTGGCGCGGCCGGTTCTGGCGCGGGAGCAGTCCAGCGGCCGCGGCGGCCGGTCCCGGCGCCGCGAACGGGTCGGGTGGCGGCGGTTCCGGCTCACCGGGTCCCAGTGGGAGTGCCAGCGCGGACGGTATGAGCCCGGGAAGCTTCAGCACCGGCGGCATCGGCGTCGGCGACGGCATCTTGCGAGCGAACCGGATCTACGATCTCGTCGGAGCCGCAGCGCGAAGCGCAAGCCGCGGCACAGGCCGCCGATGAGGCCGCACGGCGCGCCGCGCTTGCCGCCGATGCCGCGCGCGCGGCACTGGCGTGCGACAGGGAGGATCGTCCGACGCGCGTCGACCGGACCGCGGCGCGGGTTCGCCGCCGAGGCGTACACGGCGGATGCGTCGCGAGCGCATCGCGAGGCCGCAGCGGCCTCTCGCCGCGAACAGCCTGACGCCCGATGCCGCTGCGGTCGTCGTGCAGCGTCGAGATCGGACTCGGGCGCGCGCGATGCAGCCGAGCGCGCGTGGGAAGCCGTTGACGAGGCATCGCGGACCGGCTCGGCTCGACCTCTTGCCCCGGTCGCGACGGCGCTCGCGGGCTCGTCTCCCGGATTCTTTCAGGGCTCTGCAACGCGGTATGCAGGCGGAAGTCCAGCTTCGCGCGCGGAAACGCGCTGCTCGAGGCGCGCAAATACCGGGAAGCGCGCGACCAGTTCGCCGAGGCGACCGCACTCTATCCCGAGCACGATCAGGCCCGGGCGATGCTCGGGTGGTCCGAATACTTCCTCGGAGACTTCCGCGCCGCCGATCATCACGTTCAAGACCGCGCTTCGGCGTCAACCAACATGGGAGGGTCTGCACAACGGCCTGGGATGGAGCCGGCTTCGCCTCGGCCGCTACCAGCTGGCCGCCGCGGCGTTCCAGTCCGCCGCTCGACCGCAATCCCGACTACGTCGACGCCCTGAATGGCCTCGGCTCGGCCCAGCTCGAGCGGGCCAACTACGAGTGCGGCTCTTCCATCGCTCGAGAAAGCGCTCGACGGCTCGCGGCGTGCTCTGAGCGCCGAGCCGCCAGAGGTGACGATGCTGCGCGGCAAGCTGGCGTGGAGCCTCTACTACCTCGAACGCCACCGCGAGGCGCTGCGCGATGTTCATCCGGGCCAGCATCGCCGCGCCGGACTCGTACCAGTACCAGGTAGGTATGGGGTGGTGCTATCTCAAGCTCGGCCAGCAGGATGATGCGCGGGGCGGCGTTTCGCCGGGCGATGAAGCTCGGGCCCACCGACGAGGCGGCGCGTGAAGGTCTTCGGCGTGCCCGGCCTCTGAGCCCTGTGTGCACCAGTCGAGCTGCGGCCTGACGCCTCGCGCCGAGCATCCGCACCGGTGCGCAGCCGGTCATCGATGGCAGCACGACCGGCCCGACGCGCGGCCGCCTGCCAGATTCCCACCTACGATCAGGTTTCGGGAAACCTCCCGATCGTCAGCGCCTGCGGATTGTCCGGTGTGCTGCGGGCGGACCGACTCTGCTGACCCGAGAGCTGCACGCGCACTACTGCAACATGTGCGATGGAGAATGGGACCACGCAGGTCGGTGTCTCGACGATCTCGCTCGCGTGCTGTCCCTGGTGTTTTCCAAAGGCCGCCGCGGAGCCGGTGCCGGGAGCGCGTCGGAGCGTCTCATTTCCACTTCTGCCCGGAGTGCGGACAGAACTGGCGGCACGCGATCGGATGCGTCGCGCCCCTCCGGGTAGTCGCTCCCGGAGTGCACGGGCTGCCAGTATCCACTCGCAGTCCGGACGATCGCGAGAGCCGGCTGTGGCGCTCAGTGCCAACTGCAGCTACGCGCTAGCACGAGCCTCGGCGATCGCGCCCGGCTGTTCGCGCTGCCGGTCAGGCATTGCCGCAATGGCGGTGCTCTGGCGATATCGGTCGCGCTCACGGGCTATTCCGACGCTGGGGGTCGGCGGTCGACCACAACCATCCGATGGTCGAGCAGCGCGTCGAGACCTCGGCGCCTGTTCCCGCGCAGCCTGTATTACCGCCGACGGAGCCGACGCGCGACCTCGCGAAGCCTGCGGAGGACTTCGAGCTTTGCGCGGCAGCAGTTCCCCGCGAGGAAAGCGCCAGTTCCGGCAGCGCCGCCGGTGACGGCGCCCGCGCCGGATCTGGCGAAGCCGTCGGTGGATTCGAGGCGTCCCGCGGCGCGACGTCGAGCCTGCCGCCGGCCACGCCGAACGCCCGCGCCCCAGGAATGAGGTTCGTCGCGCCGCCCCGGCAGCCGCGCCCACGAATCGAACGCTCGCGAGAGCCCGACTTGCTGCCGCGAGCCTGCGACGCCTCCTCTCGCGCCCAGCCCCGTCGGTCGTGCAGGCGCCGCCCGCGACGCCTTCCAAGCCCGCGCCGTCGGCGGCTCGATCCGAGCTCGGTCGCCGAGTCGGCTGCTCGGTCGCGCGAGACGCCGCCGGCGTCCGAGTGAAACTGCGTCAGTCGCACACACCCGTTCGGGCGGCGCTTCCGTCCGTTCCTGGCGCGCCGCCATTCAGCGGGTTGAGCGGCAGCAGCGGTCTAGACACCTCGCTCGACGGCCATCCGCGGCGCGTCACGCGCTGAGTCGCACTCCGAGCGGCATCGCCATCGGCGTGACCGAGCGCCGTCGTTTGCGTCACGCCCCATCGCGCCGGTAAGATGAATCATTGTTCAGTTCTACTTGGGAGGTCGCTATGCGGGATGCAGTCATCGTCGGGGCCGTCCGAACGGCAGTTGGGCGCAAAGGCGGAAAAGCTCTCGGGCATTCGCCCGGATGATCTCGCGGCGCTCGTCCTCAAGGACCTGGTCGCCCGACTGAAGGTCGATCCGGCCGAGATCGAGGACGTCATCCTCGGCTGCGTCGACCAGCTCGGCGAGCAAGGCTTCAACATCGCCCGAAACGCCGCACTGATCGCCGGCCTGCCCGTGGAAGTGTGCGGCACGACGCTCGACCGGATGTGCGGCTCCGGTCAGCAGGCCGCCAACTTCGCGGCGATGGGCGTGATGGCGGGTCAGTACGACGTGGTCATCGCCGGCGGAATCGAGCACATGACGCGGGTGCCGATGGGCTCCAACGCGATGGGGCCGGGCGACGGGCCGCTCTCGCCGAAGCTGCAGGAGCGCTTCAACATCGTGCCGCAGGGTATCTCGGCCGAGATGATCGCCGAGAAGTGGGGACTGAAGCGGGAAGAGCTCGACGAGTTCTCCGCGCAGAGCCACGAGAAGGCGGGCCGCGCCATCGCCGAAGGGCGCTTCAAGCGCGAGATCGTTCCGGTGACTCTACCCGACGGCTCCGTCTTCGACACCGACGAGGGTGTGCGCGTCCCGGTGAATCGCGACAAGATGGCGTCGCTCACGCCGTCGTTCAAGTCGGACGGTGTCGTGACAGCGGCCAACTCCTCGCAGATCTCCGACGGCGCCGCGGCGCTGATGTTCATGTCCGCCGAGAGGGCCAAGGCGCTGGGCCTCAAGCCGCGCGCCCGCGTCGTCGCGACCGCGCTCGCCGGCGTCGATCCGACGATCATGCTCACGGGCCCGATTCCCGCGACTCAGCGCGTGCTCCGTAAAGCCGGCATGAAGCTCGACCAGATCGATCTGGTCGAGATCAACGAGGCGTTCGCATCCGTGGTGCTCGCGTGGGAACGCGAATACCACCCGGATATGAGCCGGGTCAACGTCAACGGTGGAGCGATCGCCCTCGGACATCCTCTCGGTTGCTCGGGCGCGAAGCTCGATGACCACGCTTGCTCCACGAGCTGGAGCGGACGAACAAGCGCTACGGCCTGCAGACGATGTGCATCGGCTTCGGCCAGGGCATCGCGACCATCATCGAGCGGCTCTCAACCGACGGCACGGAGGGGACATGGCCGGCTTTCGTTGCGCGAAGTGCGGGAAGGTCGCGATGGCGCCAGAAGATCTGCTGCGGCCGACCGATGAAGCGCGCCTGAGGCTCAGGCGAGGGCGAGCGCGTCCTGGATCGCTGAGTCGAGCTCGCCCGGACGGACGGGCTTGAAGAGGCACTTGCGGATCTTGAGCGTCTTCAACCGTCCGTGCTCCTCGTCACGCAGACCCCAGCCCGTGATGAGGAGGATCGCGATGTCCGCGTCGACCCGCCGCACGCGCTCGGCCAGCTCCCACCCGTTCATGCCGGCCATGCCGAGGTTCGTCAGGACCACGTCGAAGCGCCCCGGCCCGTAAGCGGTGAGCGCGGCTCCGCCGCTCGCCGCGGCGGTGACGGTGTGGCCAACGCTCCGGAGGATCTCGGTCAAGGTGCCGAGCACCTTTGGGTCGTCGTCCACCAGCAGGACCCGGGCGGGCCGGCGCGCCCGCGGCAGGGCCGACTCGGGCTCGGCGCCGACGGGCTCGCTGGCGACCGGGAAGGTGAGCGTGAAGGTCGCGCCGCGCCCCGGCTCGCTGTCGACGCGGATGTCACCGCCGTGCCGGCGCACGATCGCGTAGACCATCGACAGGCCGAGCCCCGATCCGCCCTCGCCCTTGGTCGAGAAGAACGGCTCGAAGATGCGCCGTCGGACGGCCTCAGGCATGCCGATGCCGGTGTCGGTCACCGTCAACACCACGTCCCGCCCGGGCTCGCCCCGCGTCGTGACCGTCAGGGTGCCGCCGTCGGGCATCGCGTCCAGAGCGTTGAGGAGCAGATTCGTCATCAGCTCGGTGAGCGCCGCCGGACGGCCGTTGATGGTCTCGATCGTTCCGAGATCGAGCCGGAGGTCGATCGGCCGGTTGTCGCGCGCGATCTTTTCCTCGAGGCGCGGGCGAATCATCGCCACCGCGTCGTGCACGCTCTGGTTGACATCCACCCCGACCGGCGGACCGTCCGGACGCAGGCGCGCGAACTGCTGGATGCGCCGGACCGTTTCGGCGCCGTCGACGGCCGCCGCCTCGACGACGTTGAGCGAGCGGCTGACGAAGCTGGGCGTCGTGGAGGCTCTGCTTCATGAGCTGCGCGTAGCCGAGGATCGCCTGGAGGAGATTGTTGAAGTCGTGCGCGATGCCCCCGGCGAGCGCTGGCCGAGGGCCGTGAGCTTCTCGGACTGGTGCAGCTGCTTCTCGACCTCGCGCTGGGCCGTGATGTCGCGCACGATCGCGATCAGGCCCTCCAGCCCTCCGTGGCGTCCGTGGAGCGCCGACAAGGTCACCGCCAGCTCGACCGGCCGCGGCTGCCCGGCGGTGGCCGTCGTCTGAATTCGTGCCGCGGCGTGCCCTCGGCCAGCCGGCGCCGTGCCTCGGCGTAGTCGCCGCGCGGCAGCAGCTCCGTGATCAGGCGTCCAATCGCCTGCACCGCGTTGCAGCCGAAGATCCGTTCGGCCGCCGGGTTCCACTTCTCGATGCGGTCGTCGGGCGAGAGCGAGATGATGGCTTCGCCGCGCCGACGAGATGGTCTGCTCGAGTCGCTGCTTCGTGTCGGCGATCTCGCCGTAGAGCTTCGAGTTGCGCAGGGCGATCGCCAGATACTCCGAGAGCATCTCGAGAGCTCGCGCTCCCGCGGATCGATGGCGCGCCGCGTGGCCCGGTTGTCGACGACGAGGTGGCCGAGCGTTCCCTGCATGTCGCGGATGACGCACACCACGACGAACGGATCGATCTTGTCGACGCCGGCCGGCATTTCGAGCACGATGTCGGCGCTGTCGTAGCCGAGCGAGACCCGCAGCTGCTCCATCAACGCGGCCGTCACGTTCTGCGGATCGAGGTGGCCGACGATCGTCCGCGAGATCTCGCGCAGGATCGAGAGCTGGGCGACGCGGAGCGACTGCTCGTTCGCCTCCGCCTGCTCGAGCTCGCGGGTCTTGGCGGACAGCTTCCGCATCTCTTCGACGAGCCGCGCGACCTGGCCGCGAGTGCCGAGATCGGTCTGTCGTCGCACGAGCGCGCGGTGGACGACGTCCTCGAGGTCCTGGCGCGAGAACGGCTTGATGAGGTACTCGAACGCGCCGTTCGTGAGCGCGTGCCGGACGGTCTCGAGCGACGCGTAGGCCGTGATCATCACGACCTCGATGGACGGGTCGGCGCGCTTGACGTGCCGGAGCAGCTCGAGCCCGTCCATCTCGGGCATCTTGATGTCCATGATCACGACGTCCGGCTGGAACCGGCGGAGCAGATCGAGCGCCGTGCGCCCGTTCTCGGCCGTCTGGATGGCGTAGCTCGGCTTCAGCAGCATCCGCAGCGACTCGCGGGGACCGAGCTCGTCGTCGACGACCAGGACGCGCCCGAGCGCGCTTGCGGTCAGTGCTCATGAGGTCGCGAGCGGGAGTGTCACGAGGAAGTGCAGCTCGTGGCGGCCTTGCCGGACCGCCAGCTGTCCGCCGACCGCCTCGACGAGACGCTGGCTCACCGCCGGCCCCACGTCGATCAGGCTCTCCTGCACCATCTGGACCGGATCGAAGACGCGCTGGAGCTTTTCGGGCGGCACCGACGCGGTGCGGGAGCCGACGAGGATCCGGACGCCTTCGCCGCCCTCACGCTCGGCGTGCCGCGCCACCGAGACCGACACACGCGCCTGGTCGGAGGCGAGTTGTGCGCGAGATACCAGATGAGGTATGAGAGCGCTTTTCGCAGCTGCGCCGGATCGATCTTCACGACCTGCGGCGTCGTCTCGCGGGTCACGTCGAGCTGCAGCGGCCGGGCGGGAACCTCGTCGACGAGCTCGATCGCGGTCACCACGTCGTCGACAACAGTGTGCACATCCACGGTGGTGAAGTTTAACTCACCTTCCGTCACGAGCCCCGCAAGTTTCTCGAACACCTCGACCAATCGGCGCACGTCCCGACGGACGACGGATGAAAAATGTCGACGGAAATCGGGGTCGTCGTAGCGCTCACCGATGAGTTCGATGAAGGTGTTGATCGACACCAGCGGATTTTGATCTCGTCGGCGATGCGCGCGACCACGCGCGTGAGGAGCTGAGTCTGCTCCACCTGGCGCTTCTGGGTCAAGAGCTCTTTCTGCGCCGTCAGATCTTCGAAGACGAGCACGGCGCCGAGCGGCGCCCGTCCTCGCCGCGCACTGGATACGTCGAGACCTCGAGCCACAATCCGCGCAGCGCAGGCTGGATCTCGTGTCGCCCGGCCGCGCGCCCGGTCTTCAGGGTGTCGAAGAGCATGTCGCCCAGCGGTGACGGCAGGGCGCGCAGGTCCTGCTTGAGGACCTCGCCGGATGACAGCTGGAGAATCTCCTCGGCCCGGCGGTTGATCGTGCCGATGCGCTGATCGCGCCCGATGGTGATGACGCCGCTCGACATGTGCGCCAGGATCCGCTCGCTGAACTGCTGCTCGCGCTCGAGCTGGTTGTGCAGCGCGATGTCGCGGATGGCGGTGGCCAGATGCGACGCGAGATCGAAGAGCGTCTCGGTCTCGCCGCGCCGATACATCGAGCCCACCAGCGGCTGCCCGACGGTGAGAATCGCGACGAGCTCCCCGTGCGCCAGGAGCGGCACGGCCAGGACGCTCTGAAGCAGCTTCAGCTCGCGCGTGATCTCCGGGTCGCTGAGGTCGTGAAGACGCGCCGGCCGTCCCTGGGCGGCGAGCCAGCGGGCCAGGCCCTGCCCGGCGTCCAGGCGCACCGACTCGACGATCGGTCGGGCGAGCCCGCGATGGGTCGCGACGCGGTATTCCTGCGCGTCGGCATCCGGCAGCAGCAGCGCCATGCGCGTCGGTCGCACCAGCTCGCCGATCGCGTCGAGGAACATCTCGAGGGCGCGCGGCAGATCGAACCCGGCAGCGAAGGCGCGCGTGAATTCGCTTGAGGACCCGCGCGAAGGCCGCGCCTTCCACGGCTCGTCGGGACCGGCCAGCGTACCCGGCGCCCCGGGGCCGAGGCTCGAGCGCAATGCGGTGATCTCACGGGTCAGGCGAAGCTTGTCGGTCACGCGTCGCAGCACGCCGTCGAGCTCACGCTGGGTGAATGTGACCGGGAGCGTGAAGTCGGCGGCTTCAGCGTCCTCGGTCGCCGCGCTGATGGCGACGGTGAGCGCCGATGGGGCGATCGACCGCACTCGCGCGACGAACGAGCTGACGTCGCGCGGCATGCCGGCCCGCCGCGGACGACCACGTCGATCTCGATGAGCCGCAGCGTCTTGAGGGCCTCGGCGTCGTTGGAGGCCGTGAAGACGGAATGGTAGCCGAGCGCGACCATCAGACGGGCCCGCAGCGCGTCGTCGGACGTGACGACCAGGATCGTGTTCATGCCGACACCGGAAGCGTCGCCGAGGCGGCGACGGGAAAGTCGACGGTGAAGACGGCGCCGCCCGCTTCGCGGTTGGCCGCTCTGATGCGGGCGCCGTGCGTCTGAGCGATGGAGGCGCAGATGGCGAGACCGAGGCCGGAGCCGCGCTCCTTGGTGGAGAAGAAGGGTTCGAAGACCCGCTCCAGGAGCTCGGCCGGAACGCCAGGACCCGTGTCCACGACGGCGACGATAGCACGGTCGGCCGTGGTCGCGGCCTCGACTCGCACCATCCTCGCGGGCGCCGTGACCTCGTGGGCGTTCATCAATAGAGTTGACGAAGAGGCCCTCGAGCTCCGACGTGGTCACCGAGGACGGTGATGGGGACCTGGCCCATGGCCGAGGACAGCACGATGCTCTTCTCGGCAAATACCGGGCGCATCGCCTCGATGGCGTCTGTCATGGGCGCGCGCACGTCGATCGGACGGTGCGGGCGCTCTCCGGGCCGTGACAGGACGCGGAGCCGGTCCAGCAGGCGCTCGATCTTGGCGATCTCGCGGCCCACGACGCGACCGAAATCGGCCACGAAGCGCTCGTCACCCTGTCGGCGCGGCAGCAGCTGGGCGAACGTCTTGACCGCTACCAGCGGGTTCTTGATCTCGTGAGCGATGCCCGACGCCAGCATCTCGAAGTAGGCGAGCCGCTCGGCCCGTTGCCGTTCCACTTCCAGCGCCTTCAGCGGCGTCAGATCGCTGAAGACCGCGACGGCTCCCAGCACGACGCCGGCCTGATCGTGCAGCGGCGACGTCGCGCAGATGATCGGCCGCGTGGTGGCGCCGTCGGACAGCTCGGCCTCGGGCTGCGTTCGAGCGCCGCCACCGGCGATCGTCTCGGCGAGCATCTCGCTCAGGCATGCCGGCAGCACGCTCAGCGGCTGGTACCGAACGCTCTCACCGGCCAGCCCCGTCAGCTGCGCCGCGGCCCGGTTGAAGAGGGTGACCTGCCCGCTCGCGTCGACCGCCACGACCCGCTCTCGATCGTGGAGACGATGTTGTTGAGGTGCTCGTTGGCGAGGAGCACTTGCGCGTAGAGCTGCGCGTTCTTCACCGCGACGCCGGCCTGATTGGCAAGCGTCATCAGGAGATCGAGATCCTGGGGATAGAAGGGATCGCCCGAGAGCTTCGGCCCGACCACGATAGCCCCGATGACGCGCGCTTCGGAGATGAGCGGCAGGACGAGTGCCCAGTTGAGGCGCGAGAGCGCCTCGTGCAGCCGCTCGCGCGCGATGGTCGGCCGTTCGTGGGCGATCTCGTCCGTCAGCAGAAGGTCCTTGGTCTGGGTCAGCGCGGCGATGATCTCTTCGGGCGCCGCCTCGGGCGTATCGAAGTGACTCTGCGCATGGCGCTTCTCGGCGATCGCCCGCCGCAATCGTGGCCCGGGCTCGGAGGTTCCGGCCTGCAGGTACACGGCGGCGCCCTCCGAGTTCGTCGACGTCGCCACGGTGTAGTTCACGAACTGGAGCAGCACCTTGAGATCGAGAACACGCGTCAGCGCCTCGCTCGCTTCCCGCAGCGTGCGCTGGTAGTTCACGCGGGTGCGGTAGACGTAGCGATCGAGGAGCCGCCCCGCGGCGTCGCGCGTGAGAGGGATGAGGATGCCGACGGCGACGACGGCGACGATGAGAGCGCCCAGCTCGTCGGCGTCGAGCTGATCCGAGAGCCTCGGCCAGGCCAGCGCGAGCAGACCGCCCACCGGGACGAGCGAAACCGCCAGCGCCAGCGTGAACGTCAGGCCTCGGTGAATGACCAGGCGGACGTCCATGACGACGGTGGCGGATGATGCCGTGAGCGATGAGCGCGACGAACGCAAGTGAGAAGAAGTGGCCCAATCAGTTGTACGCCGTGATGCCGGAGACGATTGGGAGCACAAGGTTTGCGACAATTCCACCGCTAGTGCTGACCACGAATCCCAAAGCGAGATAAAGGAGTTGGATCCGAGCCGACCCCTTAGAGCGCGACCACTTCGAGAGGAGGACGATAAGGGCCGCGAGCCACGAGAGGAGAAAGTAGACGGCGAACAGAGGGTATAGGGAACCCGTCTGCCTTATCGGGCCCGCGTCCGTTGTCAGCGCGTCCTTTACGATCAACTTCGTGGTGAGAGAAACAATGGCGAAACAGACGCCCAGCGCGAAGCACAGCTGGAGAACACGCGGCCCGAGCCATTTCGTGGGCGTTGGGTAGTAGCGAACAAAAGCGAGAAACGCCGCAGGCACAAGGCTAGCGCCCGCGAATGCTGTTGTTGCCCAGAAGACAAGATTCCCTCCGGAATAGAAGAGGCCGACTCCCAAGATCCAGATCGCACTGAAGAGCGTGAACGCTCCAAATGATCGATGCGATGAGGCTTCAGGGCGGGCGCGCCAAACGAGTATCCCAAGCCGAGGACCATGCAAGAGACCAGGCATAGTGACGCCTGAATCATGTAGTCGATGACTCCGTCGGCACGCCCGGGAATTCGACCTCGGCGATCGTTCCGCCGTCGAGCAGTGAGCGAGGAAGCAGCGTCAAACGTGCTCGATGAAAATCGGCGATCTCACGACAAATCGACAGCCCCAAGCCGGTGCCAGACGGTTTCGTCGTGAAGAAGGGCTCGAAGATCTTAGGGCGCACGGTCGGATCAATCCCTACGCCTTCGTCGAGAACTCTAACAACAATCGAATCAGCGACGATTCGGCCACTGGAGCGATCCGCTTCTATGGTGACTGTGCCGCCTTCGGGCATCGCCTCTACAGCGTTCTTTAGAAGGTTCACAAACAACTGGACAAGTTGACCAGGGTCGCCGTGGATCTTTGGCAACTCGTCCGCACAATGCAGTTCGATCTTGACCAGTTGCTCCTGAGCTGTAGGGGAGTGGATGGCGACGATGTCGTGCAGCAGCGGTGGTATTGACACGACACTCAGCTTTCCCCCTCGCTGGGAGCCATCAGACGAAGGCGGTCGGCAAGTCGGACGATTCGCGCAACTTCCATGGGAAGCAGTCGCACAGCTGTATCCCGATACTCGGGATCGTCGAACCGATCGGGGAGCATGGAAACTAAGTTAGAGATGGCGGCAAGAGGGTTACGAATTTCGTGCGCTATCCCTGCATAGAAACGCGCCATGATCGCGAGGTGTTCAACTCGGCGTTGATTTCTTTCGAGAGCCTTCACCGCTGAGAGATCAGTTGCAACGACCAGGGCTCCGGACACTCTCGCTGCTCGTCATCGTGAAGGACTGCCGTTGACAGGATCACGTGAAGGATGCCGCGGACCACGTGATCGATAGTGACCTCGACCTCCCGTGGATGCCAACCGCCACTCAAGGCGAGGACTAGAGCCCAGCCAATCTCTGACGGCAGGACGTGCATCAAGGCTCCGTGGTACTCATCGCTCAACCCCAACAATTTGGTGGCCGCTGGGTTAAAGCTCGTGATCCGGCCCTCAACGTCGATGGCTACTACTGCCGGAGTCAATCGATTCGAGCAGACGATCCGAGTACTCAAGCATCTGAATGCGCTGGCGATAGAGAAGAGCATTTTCGAGAGCAATTGAGGCGAGATCCGCGACCGACTCAATAAATCCTAGGTCGTTTTTGAAGTAAGCGTCTCCACTGCGCCGTGGACCGAGGAGTACGAAACCCAGTAGTTGGCCCCGACGACCCAGCGTGACAAGAACTTCTACGCCGGCCTCGCGAAGTGCCGCATGGGTGCGCTTGATCTCACCGGCTTCCTCGCCTGGGCTGACAACAAATACTGAGGTGCCGGGCTGCCGAGCGTGGAGCGCCGCTAGCGCTTGCGGATCAATATCTGGGGGCATGTCCGGTGAAAGGCGTTCGAAGGAGTCATTCGGAAATGACTTCACTAGTAGCGTGAATGATTCGGGTACGAGCACCTCATTTAGGATCTGGCGGAGTTCGGACGCAAGTTCCGCGGGCTGCATCAGGCGGCTCAGGCGGCGCGTCGCACCTGTGAGGGCTATAGAGTGCTCGATGCCTCGATAGAGATACGGATCAACCAGGCGGCTGATGAAGCGTTGGGCTGGATGGGAGAGCAAGGCGAAGCGCGACGATTGTGACAACCACCAGATTCGGATGCTAGCGAACAGCGTCTCAGCCTCCCAGGCGGGCGAAATTAGTCGCGCACTGACAATGAGAACAGCCGAGGCAACTCCCATGGCAAGTGCATAGGCGAGGCCTCGGCTGATGAATAGCCGAAGGTCCATCAGTCGGTGACGAATGATTGCGTGTCCGACCATCGCGACGAGCATCAGGCTGAAGTACGGACCAATCCAGCTGTATGTCGAACGACCGGTCGCCATGGGTAGGACTAGGTTGGCGGAAATACCGCCCACACCAGAAAGGATGATTCCAGCCCCGAGATATTGGAGCTGTGCGCGTGCTATGCCGCGTGCGCCCCACCACTTGACGGCAAAAACGACGATGGCAGCGACCAAGGTGATCAAGGAAGTAGAAGAAGAAAACGACGTAGAGGGGCCCAGTTTGTCTGGTTAGCCCCGCTGGTGTCATCGTCGTGCCATAGACGAGTAGCGGCGTCGATAGCGCGAGGCCGGCTACCGCACTGGCAAAGATCAGAAGTGCCTCTAAGGAGGGACGTGGGCGGCCAGGTGCTTAGTGTGGGATACGCCCGCATGAAGGACAGAAACGAGGCAGGAATCAACGCCGCGCCGGCGAACGTGACGCGAGACCCACGCATCTAAATGCGCACCGCTTTGGAGGCCCGTTATTCCGATCACCCAAACTGCTACGAAGAGGGTGAAAGTAGCGAACCACCTATTGATGGCGCTCGAAGGCTGAGCAAGCCATACGAAAGCCGCAAGTGCTAGGAGTAGCGCTACGAGTGCAACGAGCGGGACGAAAGGCACCGAAGGTCTCGCCTCAATCCGGAGCGCCGAGAATCATCGCGAGGTGTGCTCCTCCAGAGACTGTGCGAGTGCACAAGCACGGTCCGTACCCGTGCAGTGCGATAGATGTTCGGAACATAATCAAGATCGCATTGTGGATCTGGCATCTCATAGTTGATTGTTGGAGGGACAGCCTGGTTGCGCAGAGCAAGACAGCCTACAACGACCTGGATCGCGCTACTGGCGGCAAGGGCTTGCCCACACATCGACTTTGGCGAGGACACAGGCATGTTCCACGGCGATGACTGCCAAAAACGCGTTTGATCCCAGCTGTCTCAGCGGCGTCGTAGTCTTGCATCGAATTGCCGTGGCGCGCAGATGAGATCGACATCGCGCCGGTGCTAGATCGGCGTTCGGAAGCGCGCCCTCAATCGCCTGGGCCACCGCGTCACCCGTTTCGTCTACCTTGCGGAGATGGGTCCCTTCGTTGGCGCTCGAAGCACCAAGGATCTTTGGCGTAGACGGGAACCCTTCGAGCCCGCGCCAGTTCCTGAGACTCTACGGTCACCACGGCAGCGCCTTCCGCCAGAACAAGCCCCGAGCGCCACATGTCAAATGGGCGGCTGGCTTCTCTCTGGAGGGCCCTGCCACTTTGAAAGCACGCCGACAGAGTGAAATACGCGCAACATGAACTCGGAAAGTGGGGCTTCCGCGGCCCCGGCAACGACCGCCGTAGCACTCCCACTTGCAATCTGTTCGGCCGCCCAGCCGATCGCGTCCAAACCGGCTGCGCAGGCCGTAGCAAAGGTTGTTGTTTGACCAGTAGCGCCCGCGTGAATCGCGACATGTGCGGTCGCGGCATGTGCTGGAAACTCAGGTGCGGCCCACGGCGAGATCTGACTTCCGCGAAGGAACGATCTCGTAGTTCGGCTGCGCGACGTCGATGTGTCCGTTTAGAGAAGTTCCAATCGCAACTTTGACGCGGTCCGGATGGAACACCGGCGGTATCGAGACCACTGTCACTCCGAGCCATCTTGGCTGCGGCAACCGCAAAATTGGCTGAATCGCGCAGTCGTCTTAACTTCGCGCGCGGGCAGCCACTCAAGGGGTTGAAGTCGTGGACCTCCCCAGCGAGTCGGCACTCCGGCGGCAACTTCGAACCATCGAACAGGGTCGGCCGGCCGATGCCCGAACGCCCCGCCAGCGCGGATTCCCAGAACTTGTCGACGCCGATACCAATGGGGAGACGATTCCGAGTCCGGTGATGACGGGTTGGTGCCTCATTGCTTGGCTAACCCCCGCTGATGCTGGGTCGCATTTCCACCGAAATTCCCAGCATTTACGTTAGCAGGTGACCTGTCGAACGGCCAAGTTCCTCGTGAGAGGCTGCTAGAATAGGTGAACCGGCGAAACATGTCCAGGCAGGTCATCAGGCGTCGCGATTTCTTAACCCTTCCGCTAGCTTTCCTTCTGGCGCCCCTCGCGCGGGCCTTCGGCCGACACAGTGGCTCACACGGCTCCCTACCGGGTGGATGTGAGGCTGCTCTACGGCGCGCCTGACCTATCGCATCGACGAGACCCTCGCGGAATCCATCGATAGGTCGGCTGGTCGTTACGAGGTGGCGATGACGGGGAGGGGGACGGCATCGTGAATCGGATCGAGTCGTCGGGAGCGCTGCGCCAGGGGCGCTGGGCCCTCTCCGCTCACGGTCCTTCTTCTCCGTGAAGGGGCGTGAGTCTCGCGGCGACGTCACGTACGACTACACCGCACGCAGGATCGACTACCACTTCAAGGGTGAAACGTTCTTCCTCCGGCGTCTGCGCGTCGTCGACGACTCCCTCCCGACTGCCGGATGGGTTGCTCATCGACGACGCGATCAGCGCGACGCTCAACTACGCCGATCAGCTCTGGCGGCCCCAGACCGACGGTGATCTGCTGACGCCACATCGTCCGACGGAAGATCGCGAGCAA
>ERZ1370068.5947-contig-4951_pt1 | contig 136504 bp, 153 predicted proteins | sample MGYA00561227_ERZ1370068 | MGnify/ENA primary metagenome ERZ1370068 (study PRJEB38410, sample SAMEA6850437) | metagenome | study: Metagenomic assessment of the ecological functions of the soil: analysis of the soil microbiota associated with the...
GAGTAGCCGCTTCGTTCAGTTACGTATTGGCCCCTGCCGGGGTGGGCGGCGATCCGCAGGCTGCGCGAGGCGATGACGAACATAGCCTCGTCATCCTGAACGCAGTCGACGCGCGATGCCGGGGGCGGCACGCCCAGCCCCAACGACGGCGGTCAGGAACGGCGAGGTCGTGGTCACGGTCGCCGATTCGGGCGTCAGGATTCCCAGGCATCCGCGGCACCGAAGATCTTCGATCCGTTCTTCACCACGAAGGGGCCGCAGGGCACCGGGCTCGGGCTCTCGATGACGTACGGGATCCTGTCGCGGCCTGGCGCGCCACGCATCACGGTCGACAGTCGCGAGGCAGGGGACCGTGTTCCGCCTCCACGTTTCCGCCGGGCGAGGCGGATGGCGGAAGGGCCGAGCCCCGGCCGGGCCGGTGCCGCTCGGCATGTCGCCTCCGGTGCCTGGTGATGCGGACGACGAGGAGCAAGTGGGCGCCGCGTCCTGGGCGGCATCCTCAAGACAGGCGGGCACCGCGTAGTACGGTGCTCGGCGACGGCAGCGAGACGATCAGGCGTTCCGCGCCAGGCCCTTCGTCCCGAATTGTTCACCGAGCCTGGCGATGCCGCGCGTCTTTCTCGGGGTGGCGAGATGGCCCAGGCCGTGAAGGAGATCCGCAGCGCCGACGGTGCCGCAGGTGATCTGGTCACCGGTTTCGGCGTCGAGCTATCGGCCACGAGGGGCATCGAGGCGCAGGGTGTCGATCTCGATGCTGGGCAAGCCACCGCTGCGGATCAGCGAAGTGCTCGACGTCGTCGCCCGCGCGGGCCGGCGGCGTGTTCAGCGTTCCCCTGGGCAGTAATTTCGAGCCCTGAACGGGGGGACGTACCATGGACTTCCGCTATCTGACCTCGAGCGCCGCGACGGCGTCGGTGATGCGCTCAATCACCCCGACGCGTACAGCGCCCTCAACCTCAGCCTCGGCCGGGACCGCATTCCACGCCGCCTCGAGGGTCGGCGAGGGATCCGGCGGTTCCGCTGCGTCACCGTCATCACCTAACCGGCCGCTTTACGCCCGGCGGCGGCATCCTGAACCGTCGTCGACAACTCGGCGCATCAGCTTTCATGAAAGGCGACGACGTACCGCACGGGGCCATCTCCCGGCGGCTCTGCCACGCTTACAAGCCCGTCATGGCGAGTGAACGGTGTCGCGCGTTGGCGATGGCTTTGCGCTCTCCGGCGACGTGGTCGTCTACTGCATGATCCGGCGCGCGCGCTTCACGATGGCGTACTCAAGCGCAGATCGCCGCGACCCCAGGCGGCTCGTCGTCGTATTTCCGCCGAGGCTCATCGGGCTGCGGCGGGGTGGGCTCCGCCACCAGCGCCGCGTCCTCTCCGGCGCGCGGGGGCTCTCGACTGGGGCCTCGTCGCGCGGCGAGGCTGCGCCACACGGCGCCAGGCTCGCGCGAGCCGTGCGCTAGCCCGCGAGCTGGCGGCGCAGGGACCCACGAAGACGCTCGGCGACGCCAAGCGGCTCCATCGATCACCTGCGCGGGAGAGGCCTCGGGGCCAGATGGAGCTGGAGCGCAGGCGATCGCCACCGGCAGCCAGCACCGACGGCCGGAACGGCGTGACCGCGTTGCAGCACCGCCCGCAAGCAGACGCCCACGTTCAGGGACGGCCCGGTGACTGGCACTGACCAGCCAGCCATTACGATGGGCCGGCTACGGTGACGTGGGCGATGGCATTAAACAAACAAAATTTAGCGACATCGTCAGCGAAGGTACCCCGACCTTCAGGCTTCGCGTATGTCCGAAGTACACGCATCACGATCCAGCGCATGGCTCTCTTGTCAAGCGTGTTGCCGGAATCTTCCACGATAAACGTCCGCAGTCGTTGTTTGTGGTGCTGGCAGAGGCAGCGCCGTCATGTCGTGCCTCCGGCAAACAATCGTAGAGGTTTCGGCGTCGTGGCCCCTCAGCGCCAGTTCAAGAGACGCTCAGGGGGCCGCTCTTTCAGGCTTTATTGGTCAAGGCGGCTGCGTTGGGGACTTGGTAGCTGTGTGGAACCAATGAAGAGGCCGTCTGGGAGACCTATCTCCACGAGCAAGGGGGCGCGCACACCGTTCGAAAGCATATGGAACGACACGCTTTTTGTTGATCAGTATCAATGAGTCGGGATGGGTACCAGACGGCAGCTTTGAGTGGGTAACTGAGCGCATCGACGGCCGTCCAGCGGTGGACGTCGATTTACAATCGCTCCAGCCATTTCCTCGGGGGCTTTGACCATGAGCGAACGCGGTGCGGCGCAGGTCTCAGCGACCGTAAGCTCTTCTACCGGCCAGGGCTGATCGTCCTGCGCCAAGACGAAGGAGCTCCTCTCGTCGTCTTGGGGGTCGAGTTCGACCCGGTCGACGTCCAGGCGAATCCGGCGGGCTACGATGAGCTGAAGCGCACTGGGCATCGGACGCGTGCCGACCGTGACGATTGTCGGCGATCGCCAGCGGCTTTGGCGAACCCGCCGCGCGTACGCCCGAGCTGCTGGGCATCCGTACTCGGCGGCCGTCAAGCTCCCGCCGACCGAGCTGGCCAAACGCCTCGACATCATCCTCGATTCCACCGCAGGCGCTCGTGAGCGTGGTCCCCGACCAGCACATGGACTGGCAGCCGCCCGGGGCGCAAGCCGGACCCTGCGCAGCCTCCGGCTACCACGTCTTCCGGCTCTCGCTGGCGTTCGTGGACGGCATGGACCTCGGCAGTTCCCGGAGAACTGGCTCCTGGACCAGGCGCCGCCCGACCTTCGCGACGGCGCGGCCCTGCGCACGGCGCCCTGGTGCGCAGGCGCATCACCGGGCTGGTTCGAGTGCGTCGCCGCGCGAGTTCCGACGCGTGATCAGATTGTACTACGGCCCGCAGTCCGGCCACGACCTGCTCGAGCGCCGGCGCTGGCACGCCGCGCAGCACCTGCGGCAGCTCTACGCCCTCGCCGAGCGCCTCGAGATCACGCCGCCGGCGCCGATGCCGGCCGACTCGTTCCAGGGACTGCCGCTCCCCGACGCGCTCTGGTGATGCGGGTCGACTACGACCAGCGTCTTCACCGCGCGTATCGCGACAACCGGGCCCTCTCCGGACGACCTGGTGCCGGCTACTGGACGGTGGCGGTCCGCCTCAGGCAACTGCGCGGGGCCTCGGAGTTCTGGACCTCGGCGCGGGGACCGGGCGCTTCTCGACCTGCTGGCCGACGCGTTCGACGCCCGGGTCGTCGGCGTCGAGCCGTCGCGCGAAGATGCGCGCCGAGGCCGAGCGCGGCAGCGCGCATCCGCCGGGTCGTCTACCGCGGGACGGCTCCGCGGCCTCCATCCCGCTGCCGCCGGCGAGTTCGACTTCGCGTTCCTGTCTGATGGTCGTCCATCACGTTCCGGACCTTGCTGCCGCCGCGCGCGAGCTCCACCGGGTCGTCGAGCCCGGCGGGCTGGTGTTCATCGAAATACATTCGGCGGGCGGCTCGACGGTAGTGCCGCTCTATCGGTTCTTTCCGTCCGCCCGCGCGATCGACGAGGCGCGGCTGCCGAGAGGCGGAGCAGAGTCGCGACACGTTCCGGGCAAACGGCCTTCGGGTTCGTGACGCTCCGAAGCGGTCGAGCAGGCAGATCGATCCGAGTCTTCGCGCGCCTGCGCGCGCACCGCACACCGCGCTCTCTCGACCTTCGGAGCTGATCACCGACGCCGAGTTTCAGGGAGGGCTCGAGCTCATGCGGCGGGCCGGTCAGGCTCGAGACCACGCCGGCTCCTGTCCTCCGAGCGCGTCGACGGCCTTCTCGTGCTGCGTCGCCCAGGCGACCTGACGGACCGGGGTCACCGAGGCGTCGCGGGCGAGTCGCACGCCGTAGTCGGAGTAGCGCGAGGTGAGGCGGCGGCGACGAGCGATGAGCGACGGACTCAGGGATCGGCGTGGCGCCAGAGCGCCGCCGACTCACTCGCCGCGTCCGGCCTGGGGCCGCGCGGGTTCCGCGTCGGCGAGCCCGGCGGTAGTGGCCTCGTCGAACCAGTCGCTGCGCCACTCGTGGCACCGCGCCTGAGAGGTCGGTGAGGCCCGAGCTGGGTTGGCCGGCGTCGGCCGGAGACGCAGGGCGGACGCTCGTGAACGTGACGCCGGGCTTCAGTGTCGCCCCACGGGTGGCGCGCGTCGTCGAGGCCGCCGCGCGCCGTCTCGCTCCACTCCGCCTCGGTCGGCAGCCGCGCCCGGACCACGCCGCGAACGCGTGGGCCTCGGCCCACGAGGAGACCGACGACGGGCTGGTGCGGGTCGGCGAGACGCGGGATCGGACCAGAACGGCGGCAGGCGGCGCGCCCGTCGCCGCCAGATAGGCCGCGAGCTCCCCGTTGGTCACCGGCGTGCGGGCGATGAGGAACGCGTCGACCCAGACGACGTGCGCCGGGCGCTCGCACGGATGGCCGTGACTCCAGCCCATCCTGAACTCTCCAGCCGGGACGCGCGCGCGAAGTCCACGCCCGTATAATAGGCGCTCCGGGGACGGTCGACCATAAAGGAGAAGCCATGAACGTCGCCCCGCGGATGGCCCGGCTGGGAACCGGAGTCCGCGTTCGAGGTGCTGGCCGCGCGCGAAGCAGCTCGAGCGGGCCGGCCGCGCAGATCGTCCACCTGGAAATCGGCGAGCCGGACTTCGACACGCCCAGGCACATCAAGGACGCGGCGAAGCAGGCCCTCGACGCGGGCGCGACGCACTACGGCCGGCCGCGGGCCTGCCGGAGCTTCGCGAGGCCATCGCCAAGCACGTCGCCGAGACGCGCGGCATCGCCGTCGCGCCCGAGGAGGTCGTCGTCACGCCGGGCGCCAAGCCGATCATGTTCTTCACGATCATGGCCGCGATCGGCGAGGGCGACGAGGTCATCCATCCCAATCCCGGGCTTTCCGATCTACGAGTCGGTCATCAACTTCGTCGGCGGCGTGCCCGTGCCGATTCCGCTGCGCGAGGAGAGCGGGTTCGGCTTCGACCTCGACCTGTTCGAGCGGCGGATCTCCGCGAAGACGAAGCTGATCGTCATCAACTCGCCCGAGAATCCGACCGGCGGCGTGCTCGACCGCGGCCAGCTCGAGCGCATCGCCGCGATCGCGGTCGAGCGGGACATTCCGGTGCTGACCGACGAGATCTACCGCCAGTTCCTGCTACGAGGGCGAGTTCGCGTCGATCACTGAACCTGCCAGGCATGCGCGAGCGCACGATCCTCTCTCGACGGCTTCTCGAAGTCGTACGCGATGACGGGATGGCGCCTCGGCTACGGCGTGATGCCCGTGCCGCTGGCCGACCACGTCGCGCGGCTCATGGTGAACTCGAATTCCTGCACGGCCTCGTTCGTGCAGCTCGCCGGCATCGCGGCGCTCCAGGGCGATCAGACGCCGGTCGCGCCGCATGGTGGCCGAGTTCAAACGGCGCCGCGACCTGTTCGTGGACGGCCTGAATCGGCTGCCCCGGCGTGCGGTGCGCGCTGCCGCGCGGCGCCTTCTACGTGTTCCCGAACGTCACCGGAACCGGCCGGTCGTCGGCCGAGAGTCGCCGAGCGGCTCCTGACCGGGCGGGCGTGGCCGCGCTGTCGGGCGCCGCGTTCGGCGCCCACGGCGAAGGCTATCTCCGGTTCTCGTACGCGAACTCGGAGGCGAACCTGCGCTCTGGCCCTCGAGCGCATGCGCCCGGTGTTCGAGAGCTTCCGCGAGAAAGTAACGCCGACCGCGTCGTGAGCCTGCAACACCGTCGCCGACGTCGTCGTCGACGGCCTCAGGCGCGCCGGCACCCGCGGCTCTTCGCCGTCACCGGGAGCAGGCGCACCCGCTCTGCGCGCGGCGCGCGCCGCCGAGCTCCCGCTGACGCTTCGCGTCGACGCGCGGCAGGCCGCGTGCGTCATGGCCGCGTCGCGGGCGATCTCGCCGAGGCGCCGGGCGCGGCGCTGATCGGATCGCCGGGCGCCGCGGCGATCGCCGCCGTCAGGCGCGCTGCCGTGGACCGCGCGCGCCGCTGGTCGTGCTGACCGAGCGTCATCCCGACGCGATGCTCAGCCGCCAAAGGCGAGCCTCGGCGTCACGCCGGAGTCGGCGGCGCACTGGATCGCCCACGCGAGCCGGCTGGCGGCGACCGAGCCGCGGGGCCGGTGCATCTGGACGTCTCGCGCCGGATGCGCTGCGGCGGCCGGCGCTGCCCGTGTTGCGACCTCCGTGCCGTCCGGACCCGCGTCCCGCCACGCCGATCTGCACGCGCTCGACGCGGCGGCACGGTTGCTCGCGGAGGCGTCGCGCCCGCTGCTGCTCGCCGGATTGCACTGTCGCTCCGCCGCCGAGCCAGCGTGGGTGCGCGCGCTCGTGGAGGCGCTGCCGGCGCCATGCTCGTGACCCTTCGCGCGCAGGGCGCGCTGCCGGATCCGCATCCGCTGATGCTGGGCGTTCTCGGGATCGAGAGCGTCGACGAGCGCGGCTGCTGAAGCTCGCCGATCTCGTCGTCACGCTCGGGCTCGACGCGCGTGCGAGGCGGTGCCGGGCGCCGTGGCGCTCGACCGTTCGCGTGCTCGCGATCGGCCCGCCACAGCGGTGGGCGACCCGGCGCCGGCGGTGGAAGTCGCCGGCGAGATCGGCGTCGTCCTCGAGGAGCTGGCGCCGCGGCTGCGCATCGTGACCGGGCCGACTGGGACGTTGCCGAGCTCGATCGGCTGCAAGCGCGCGCGTCGGCGGCGCGCCGTGGAAGCCGGTGCGGCGCGCGGCCACACGCGACATCGTGCGTCTCGCGCGCGAGGCGCTGCCCGCCGGCACGATCGCCGCCGTCGACGCCGGTCCGTATCGGGCCGACGTTGCCGAGGCGTGGCACGCCGTCGCGCCGCGCGAGCTCCTGGCGTCCGGCGGTGCGCGACCCGGGCGGAGTTCGCACTGCCGGCCGCGATCGCGGCGCACCTCGTCCATCCCGACCGGCGGGTCATCTGCTTCACCGGCGCCGACGAGCTGCCGGCGACCGCGGGGAGGCTCGACACCGCCCGGCGCCTCGGCGCGCCGGTCATCGTGGTGGTCTTCGTCGGCCCGCCCGCGGCGGGCGACGTCATCCGGATCGCCGAGCGCGCCCGGCTCGCGGCGTTCTCTGCCGACGGCGCCGGGCAGTTCGGCGAGGCGCTGGGTCGAGCGATGCGCACGGGAGGGCCTGCGCTGATCGCCGTGACCGCGCCGACGCCGCGGTGAGCCGCCGGGTATAATGACGCCATGCCAATCCTGAGCGCCCGCGACCAGGCCGCCGTTCGCAAGGAGTTCGAGAGATCGGCGGGCCCGTCAAGCTCGTCGTCTTCTCGCAGTCGCTCGAAGCCGCCGAGCTTTGCCAGCAGAACGAGCAGCTCGTGCGCGAGGTCGCCGAGCTCTCGACCAGATCACGGTCGAGGCGCTCAACCTCGCGATCGACCGCGAGCGCGCCGAAGCGTACGGCGTCGACCAGGTGCCGGCCATCGTCGTCGAGGGCAGCCGCGACTACGGAATCCGCTTCTACGGCGTGCCGCTCGGCTACGAGTTCAGCAACCTGATCGACTCGATCATCGTGGCGTCGACCGGCGAGCCGGCGCTGACCGAGGACACCCTGGCCTCCCTGCGCGCGCTCGCGGCCGACGTCGAGATCAAGGTCTTCTCGACGCCCACCTGACCCCATTGTCCCCGGGCCGTGCGCCTGGCGCAGCACATGTCGGTGGCGTCGGACCGCGTGCGCGTCGACCGTGATCGAGGCGACGGAGTTTCCCGAGCTGTCCGCGCGCCTATCGGGTCATGGGCGTACCGAAGGTCGTGATCAACGACCGCGTGCAGTTCGAGGCGCCGTGCCCGAGCCGGAGTTCCTCGGCGCGGTGCTCCAGGCTGTCGAGACCTCCTGACGCCCGCTTGCCCAGCGCCCGGTCGCCGCGACGCCGCCAGCGCGCGGCGACGATTCTCTTCACGTACGGCACGCTGATGCGCGGCTACGGCCTGCATCGCCTGCTCGCCGCCGGCGCGAAGCTCCTCGGCGCGGGGAGCGTTCGCGGGGACGCTCCTCGACCTCGGCGACTTCCCGGGCTGGTGGCGGGCGCCGGGCGTGTGCGTCGGCGAGGTCTACCGGCTGGACGATCCAGAACTTCTCGCGGTGCCTCGACCGCGCCGAGGGGTACAATTTCGATCGTCGCCGCGCCACGCGTCACGCTCGCCACCGGACGGCGCGCGCGCGCGTGGATCTACCGCTACCGTGGAAGCCGGGATCGGGCCGTGGCCATCACCGGCCGGGGATTACCGCGCGGGCGCACCCGGCGCCGACCGCACGCTGAAGGTCGCTCAGAACAGGAGAACCGCAATGGCGCTGACCGCCGCCGAGCTCGTCAAGGCCGATCAGGACCACCTGATCCATCCGCTCCACCACCCGGTCGACAACGCGGAGCCGGTCATCTACGTCCGCGGTCGCGGCGCCACCGATCACCGACATCGGGGGCCACGAGTACATCGACGGGCTCTCCGGGCTCTGGAACGTCAACGTCGGCCACGGGCGCACCGAGCTGGCCGACGCCGCGGCGGCGCAGATGAAGGACCTCGCGTACTTCTCCGGCTACGTCGGCTCCTCGAGCATCCCGGCCATCTCGCTGGCCAACCGGCTCATGCGAGCTCGCCGTACGACAACATGCAGGCGGTGTTCTTCACCTGCGGCGGCGCCGAGTCGAACGAGTCGGCGCTTCAAGACGGCGCGCTTCTACTGGAAGGCGCAGGGCAAGCCCGACAAGGTCAAGATCATCGCCCGCCACCAGGCCTACCACGGCGTCACGCTGCAGGCGATGAGCGCCACCGGGATGGCCGCCTACTGGAAGATGTTCGAGCCGCGTGTGCCGGGATTCGTCCACGTGCAGACGTGCTATCCCTACCGGTTCCAGGGCGCGAAGCCCGGCGAGAGCGTGGGGCAGGCGGCGGCGCGGGAGCTCGAGGAGGCGATCCTGCGCGAGGGCGCCGACACGGTGGCGGCGATGATCGGCGAGCCGATCCACGGCGGCGGCGGCGTCATCTATCCGACCGACGACTACTGGCCGCGCGTGCGCGAAGTGTGCAACGCGCCACAACGTGCTGCTCGATCGCCGACGAGGTCATCACCGGCTTCTGCCGGACGGGTCGCTGGTTCGCGCTCGGGCACTGGAACGTCAAGCCCGACATCGTCTCGTTCGCGAAGGGCGTGACGTCCGGGCTACCTCCCGCTCGGCGGCATCATGATCACGCAAGGCCATCAAGGACGCGATGGACTCGGTCAAGCCCGAGGATCGCTGGATGCACGCCTACACCTATTCCGGCCATCCGGCGTGCTGCGCGGTCGGGCTGAAGAACCTCGAGATCATGGAGCGCGAGCGGCTCTGGGAGAACGCGGCGAAGATGGGCACGCGGCTTCACGAGGGGCTCCAGCAGGCGTTCGGCGACCATCCCGAACGCGGGCGACATCCGCGGCGGCAAGGGACTCGCTGGCGGCCGTCGAGCTGGTGGAGGACCGCGCGACCAAGGAGAACTTCGCCGGCGACAAGAAGATCGCGCCGCGCATCCAGGCCGAGATGATGAAGCGCGGCGTCGTCACGCGGACGCGGCCGGCGGCCGGCCCCCATCCGGCGCCCGGCGACTCGGTCTACTTCGCGCCGCCGCTCGTCGTGACCGCGGCGGAGATCGACCGGCTCATCAGCGTCACGCGCGACGCCGTCAAGGTCGTGCTCGGCGCCTGACGCCGGATCGCCGTGAAGCTGATCACCGCCCACCGCATCCTCATCGGCGCGGGGATCGCGTTCTTCGTCTTCTACGCGGTGGTCGCTCCTCGCCCGCGACTGGACGACGGCGTCCGTCGCCCAGGCGATCGTCGCGCTGGCGGTCGCGCGGCGGTCTGGTTCTCTACTACCGCACGCTCAAGGGATGGGGTCAGCGTCCGCCGTCCTGATCTACGACGGGGAGTGCGCGATGTGCAGGGCCAGCGCGCTCTGGCTCATGCGCTTGGCGCTCTCCGGCGCGGGAGCTGGAGATCCTGCCGTGCCGGTCGCGCGTCGCGCCGCACGCGCTTCCCAGATCTCCGACGAGGCGTGCATGACCGCGATGCAGCTCGTGCTGCCGGGCGGCCGCACGCTCGCGGGCGCCGACGCGCGTTCCCGAGCTGCTCGCGGCGCATTCGCGGTCTCGGGTGGCTGGCGACGGCCTCGCGCTCCCGGGCGCGAGCCCCTGGCCCGGCGGGTGTACGGCTGGATCGCGAAGAATCGGATGCGCCTGTCGTGCGAGCGCTGATCCGGGCCGCTCGCCTTTCAGCAAGACGACCCTCCCCGCGCTGAGTCGGCGGCTCTCTCGGGCGAGCGCTCTCGCCCGCGAGTCCTCCGTAAGTGCCTGGATAGACCGAGGCCTCCGCTTCGCGAAGCGGCTGGCACGTCCGCTGCAATCCTCGATGGGTCGCGGGCGTCCATGGCGGACGCCGCGAACGCAGCATAGCGACGGCGCTGCCATGGCCTCGAAGCGAGGCCCAGCGCCTTTCTTCTTTCTGACGCCGAGAACTGTGCCTGGGAGGACGCATGGACGTGACGACGACGGCGTTTCTCAAAGACCACCACCACGGCCGCGCTCCCTCGCCGGTGGCGCCACGGCGGCTGGGTCGGCGGCGCAGATGCCGCCGACGGGCCCGAGGCGCCGAGAAAGGTGCGGATCGGGATCATCGCGTTGACCGACTGCTCGTCGGTCAGCCGATGGCGCACGAGCTCGGGGCCAGCTCAGAAATACGGCATCGAGTCACTGACGATCTCGGGAAGGAAAGCCTCGTGGGCGGTGATCCGCGACCGCCTCACGCTCGGCGAGAACCAGGCGACGCACATGCTGCTCGGCATCCCCTACGCGTCGACGATGGGGCTGCAGGGCTCGCCGGTGAAGCCGATGATCATCCCGCATGCTACCTCAACCGGAACGGGCAGGCGATCACGCTCACGAAGGCGCTGCTCGACAAGGGCGTGAAGACGCCGCAGCAGACTCAAGCCGCTGGTCGCTGGAGGCCAAGGCCGAAGGGCAGCGCCGCTGACCTTCGCCATGACGCTATCCGCCGGGCACGCACGCGATGTGGATGCGCTACTGGCTGGCCGCCGGCGGCATCAACCCGGACAAGGACGTCACGCTCATCACCATCCCGCCGGCCGCAGATGGTCGCCAACATGAAGGTCGGCAAGATGGACGGCTTCTGCGTCGGCGAGCCGTGGAACGCGCGCGCCATCGCCGACGGCATCGGCTTCACCGCGATCACCACGCAGCAGATCTGGAAGGACCACCCGGAGAAGGTGCTGGCCTTCACCGAGGAGTTCGCCGACGAAGAACCCGAAGACGGTCGAAGGCCGTCGCTGCGCGCGCGTCATCGAGGCCAGCCAGTGGATCGACAAGCTCGAGAACCGCGCCGCAGCTGGCCGAGGTCGTGTCGCCAGCCCGCAGTACATCAACTGCGCCGAAGGAGATCATCCTCGGCCGCATGCTCGGCGACTACGACTACGGCGACGGCCGCAAGGAGAAGGACAAGTACTACATGACCTTCTTCGACCGGCAGACCAACTTCCCGCGGCAAGTCGCACGGCGTCTGGTGGCTCACCCAGTTCCGGCGCTGGGGCATGGTCAAGGAGCGCGCCGGACTACAAGGGCATCGTCGACCGCGTGCACCGGCCCGACATCTTCCGCGAGGTCGCGCAAGGAGATGGGCGATCGAGACGCCGCGCGAGGACATGAAGAAGGAGACGCTCTTCGACGGCGTCACCTTCGATCCGGCCGAGCCCGAGAAGTACGCCAAGAGCTTCGCCGTCAACACCGATGGCGTAGGAGGCGACCCATGACGGACGCGAGACCATCGCGAAGCTCGTCCTGCCGTCCTCGGGCTGCGTCGGCGATCTGCTGCGTGCTGTGGACGTGCGTCAGCCAGACGGTGCGCCCCGGATCTGCCGTCGCCGTGGCGCACCTGGAGCGAGTCGCAGCCGCTACATCCTGCGAGCCGTTCTTCAAGGACGGCGAGATGAACCAGGGCATCGGGCGCCTCGCCTTCTACTCGCTGGTGCGCGTCGGCAAGGGGTTCGCCCTCGCCGCTCGCGATCGGCACGCCGATCGGCTTCCTCCTCGGGCTGTCGCGCGCGCTTCCACCAGTCGCTTCGACCCGATCATCCAGTTCCTGCGGCCGATCTCGCCGCTGGCCTGGCTGCCGCTCGGGCCTGGTGGTCTTCCAGAAGTCCGAGCCGGCCGCGCGTGTTCACGATCGCGCTCTGCGCGATGTGGCCGACCGTCATCAACACCGCGGTCGGCGTGCGCGGCGATCAGCCAGGACTACCTGAACGTCGGCCGCGTGCTCAAGCTCTCGCGCGATCACGATGCTGCACCAAGATCATCGTCCCGCGACGCTGCCCTACGTCTTCACCGGCTACCGGCTGTCGCTCGGCCTGGCGTGGCTCGTCATCGTCGCCGCCGGAGATGCTGACCGGCACGCCCGGCGTGGGCGGCTTCCTCTGGCAGGAGTACAACAGCCTCGTCTACTCGCACATCATCCTGAGCGTCGTCACCATCGGCGCCATCGGCTTCGTGCTCGACCGCCTGATGGGCGCTGGTCGAGGCGCGCGTCCGGAGCGCACTAGATGGCCTACCTCGAGGTGCGTGGGCTGTCGAGAAGTCGTTACCGCGCGCCGGCGGCGTGACGCGCGTGCTGCGGCGGCGTCGATCTGACGCTCGACGAGGGCGAGTTCGTCGCCGTCGTCGGCTACTCGGGCTCGGGCGAAGACCACGCTGGTCTCGCTGCTCGGCGGGCTCATCGCGCCCGGACGCCGGCGAGCATCGTGCTCGACGGCGCCCCGTGACGGGGCCGGGCCCGGAGCGCGGCGATCGTCTTCCAGCAGTACTCGCTGCTGCCGTGGCTGACGCGTGCTGCGAGAACGTGGCCCTCGCCGTCGACGCCGTGAACGCCGGCGCGGCCGGCGCGCGAGCGCCGGCGCCTGACGGAGGAGCTCATCGCGCTCGTCAACCTGACGCCCGCCCGTGGCAAGCGCCCGCGCGAGCTGTCGGGCGGCATGCGCCAGCGCGTGCGCGGTGGCGCGCGGGCTCGCCATGCAGCCCAAGCTCCTGCTCATGGACGAGCCGTTCAGCGCGCTCGACGCGCTCACGCGCGCGACGCTGCAGGACGAGCTGCTGCGGATCTGGGGCGAGCGGCGGTCGACGGTGATCCTGGTCACCAACGACGTCGACGAGGCGATCCTGCTCGCCGACCGCATCTACCCGATGACGCCCGGGCCCGGCGCGGTGCTCGGGGCCGGCCATCGAGGTCGGCCTGCCGCGGCCGCGCGCAGCGCCGGCACATGAGCCTGACGCCCGCCTACCAGAAGGCGCGGCAGGCGCATCGTCGAGTTCCTCGCGCGCCGACGGATGCGCGCTCAGAGGCACCCGGACTGCACCTGATCCGATGCCGCCGGCGTTCGTCGAGATCGCGCAGCTCGGCAAGACGTACCACGACGCCCGCGCGGCCCGGCCGGTCATCGTCCGCGACTTCACGCTCGAACGTCGACGCGGGCGAGTTCGTCTGCCTCGCTCGGCCATTCCGGGCTGCGGCAAGACCACCGTGCTGTCCATCCTCATGGGCCTCAACCACGCCGACGACCGGCGGCGTCGTGATCGGCGGGCGCGAGGTCGACGGGCCGGGCACCGACCGCGGCGTGGTCTTCCAGTCGGCGACGCTGCTGCCGTGGCTGTCGGTGCGCGACAACGTGCGGCTCGCCCGTCGAGCGGGTCGCGCCCAGGGCCGAGCGCGGTCGAATCGTACCTCGATGCGGTCGGGCTCGGCTGGGCAGGGAGCGCGTTATCCGCGCGAGCTGTCGGCCGGGATGCAGCAGCGCGTCGGCATCGCCCGCGCCTTCGCGCTCGAGCCGCGTCTGCTGCTGCTCGACGAGCCGTTCTCGCTGCTCGACGCGCTGACCCGCATGGAGCTGCAGGACGAGCTCGATGGCGCTCTGGGAGGCCGCGCGCAAGACCGTGCATCATGGTCACCCACGACGTGGACGAGGCGCTGCTGCTCGCCGACCGCATCGTGATGATGACGAACGGCCCCGCCGGCGACGATCGGACGGATCTTCGACGGTGCCGTTCCCGCGCCCGCGTCGCCGCGACGAGATCTGCTCGCGCAGGCCGACTACTTCTGGCTGCGCGACTCGATCCTGGCGTTTCTCGAGGCGCAGGCTCATGCCCGGCGTGACGCGAGCGCCGTAGCCGAGCGGCGTGGCGGCCGACGCTCTGCCCGTACTGCGGCGTGGGGTGCGGGCTGCTCGTGCAGGTCGAGGACGGCCGGGTCGCGCCGGGTGAAGGGCGATCCGCGCACCCGCCGAACTTCGGCGACGTCTGCGCCAAGGCGGTGCACCTGCCGCCGGTCGCTCGCGCACGCGCGGACCGGCTCCTTCATCCCGCAGATCCGCGCGCGGCGCGGCTCGACGCTCGAGCGGGTGCCGTGGGAGCTGGCGCTCGCGCTTCATCGCCGAGCGCATGCGCGAGATCGTCGCCGCCCACGGTCCGCGACGCCGTCGCCTTCTACGCGTCGGGCCAGCTCCTCACCGAGGAGTACTACGTCGCCGCCAAGCTCGCGCGCGGGCTTCGTCGGCACCAACAACTTCGACACGAACTCGCGCCTGTGCATGGCCTCGGCCGCCGCCGGCTACGCGCGTTCGCTCGGACGCGGACGGCCCGCCGGCCGCGTACGCCGACATCGACGCACGCGGACTGCTTCTTCCTGATCGGCACCAACACCGCCGACTGCCATCCCGTCACCTTCAAGCGCATCCGGCGGCGCAAGCTCGCCGCGCCCGACGACGTGACGCGTCATCGTCGCCGACCCGCGCTGGACGCGAGACCGCCGGACCTCGCCGATCTGCACCTGCCGCTGCGCCCGGCTCCGGACATCGCGCTGCTCAACGCGCATGCTCCACGTGCTCGTGGCGCGAGGACGGCCTCGACGCGCGACTTCATCGCCGGCGCACGGCGGGCTGGGAGGCGCTGTCCAGCCGATCATCGAGCGCTATCCGCCCGAGCGCGGCGCGGCGCCATCACCGGGCTCTCGCGCGAGGCGATCGTCATGCAGCGGCGCTGCGCTTCGGCCGCGCCCGCGCCGCGCTGAGCCTCTGGGCGATGGGGCATCAACCAGAGCCACGTCGGCACCGACAAGAACGCGGCGATCATCAATCTGCATCTGGCGACCGGCCAGATCGGCCGGCCGGGCGCGGGGCCGTTCTCGCTGACCGGCCAGCCGAACGCCATGGGCGGCCGCGAGACGGGCGGCCTCGTCGCATCTGCTGCCGGGCTACCGGCGTCGTCGCCGACGCCGGCCGCGCGCGAGCCGTCGAGCGCGCACTGGGGCGTTCCGCCGGGACGGCATCGCCGCCGACGCCGGGGCGCTCCGCGCTCGAGATCTTCGAGGGCCTCGCCGCCGGCGCACGTGCGCGCGGTCTGGATCATCTGCACGAATCCCGGCGGCCTCGATGCCCGATCTCGACCTGGTCGAGAAGGCGCTGCGCCAGGCCGAGCTGGTCGATCGTCCAGGACGCCTATCACCCGACGGAGACCACGCGCTTCGCCGACGTCCTCCTGCCCGGCCGCCCAGTGGCCCGAGAAGGACGGCGTGATGACCAGCTCGGAGCGGCGGCTGACGTACCTGCCGCAGCTCGTGCGACCCGCCGGGCGAGGCGCTGCCCGACGCCGAGATCCTCACCCGCTTCGCGCGCGAGATGGGCTGGAAGGACGCGTTCGCCTACGCGAGCGCGGCCGAGATCTTCGACGAGTTCGCCGCGCTCACCGCGGGCACGCCGTGCGACTGCTCCGGCGTGAGCCACGCGCGCCTCCGCGGCCGAGGGCCGCTCGCAGTGGCCGGTGCCGTCGCCCGACCATCGCGGGCACCGCGCGGCTCTACACCGACGGCGCGCTTTCCGACCGCGGACGGCGCGCGCGCTTCGTCGCCGTCGAGCACGACCGAGCCGGTCGAGCCGTCCGGACGACCGACTATCCGCTCGATGCTCACCGACGGGCCGCGTCCGCGACCACTGGCACACGCTCACCCGCACGGGCAAGTGCCGGCGCTGCGCCGCGCGCACGCCGGAGCCGCTCCTCGAGGTCAACATGCGCGACGCGCGGCGCGCCGGCATCCAGGACGGCGACTTCGTCGAGATCACGTCGCGCCGCGGCAAGGCCGGTGGCGCAGTGCCGGGTGAGCGACGCCATCCGCGAGGGCACCTGCTTCCTGCCCTTCCACTGGGGCCGGCGGCTCGGCTTCTACAAGAGCCGCCAACAACCTGACGCCTCGAGCGCGCGATCCGGCTGTCGCAGCAGCCGGAGCTCAAGGCGTGCGCGGTGCGCTCCGCGTGCGCGCGGCGCTCCGGCTGGCGGAGTCGAGGCGGTGAACAAGATCGAGGCGCTCAAGGCCGAGAAGCGACGGCCTCGACGTCACCGGAGGACCTCGTGCGCTTCGCGCCGCGAGGGCTGGAAGACCATCGCCGACGACGACAAGGGAGCGGCTGCAAGTGGGTCGGGCGTGCTTCCAGCGCACAGCCCACGCCCGGCCACTTCATGATGCGCATCCGCATGCCCAACGGCATCGTCACCGCGGCGCAGGCGCGACTGCTCGGCCGAGATCACCCGAGGCGAGTCGGGGCGCAACGATCGCCGACCTCACCACGCGCCAGCAGGTCCAGCTGCGCTGGGTGACCATCGAGCAGGTGCCGGAGGTCATCGCGCGCCTCGAGGCGCGCCGGGCTCGTCGAGCCTCCAGACCGGCATGGACAACATCCGCGGCATCGTCGGCTGCCCGGCGACCGGCCTCACGCCGCGCGAGCTGGTTCGACACCGCGCCGATCGCGCGGCGTTCCAGCAGATCTTCCTCGGCAACAAGGCGTTCACCAACCTGCCGCGCAAGTTCAACGTGACCATCACCGGCTGCCTCGAGCACTGCACGCCCGGCGAGACGCAGGACATCGCGATGACGCCCGCGGTCGCGCACGCGGACGGGCGGCGACGTCGGGCTTCAACCTCGCCGTCGGCGGCAAGCAGGGCTCGGGCGGGCCGCGTGTTCGCCGAGCGCGCTCGACGCCTTCGTCCGTCCCGAGGAAGCGGCGGAGGTCTGCGCCGCGATCGCGCTGATCTTCCGCGACCACGGGCCGCGCGAGTCGCGGAGCAAGGCGCGCCTGGCCTTCCTCGATGGACGAGTGGGGCGGCTGCGCTTCCGCGGGAGGCTCGAGGCGCGGCTCGGGCGGCGCGCTGCCGCCGGCCGGGCGCGACGCGCGCGGCGCCAGCGACGACCGATCACATCGGCATCTTCCGCCAGCGCGAGCCCGGGCTGAACTACGTCGGGCTCAAGACGCCCGGTGGGCCGGGTCACGGCGACCAGCTCGACGAGCTGGCGCGGCTCGCCGAGCGCTACGGGCGGGCGAGCTGCGGCTCACGCCGTCGCAGAACGTGCTCGTCCCGCACGTCCCGACGCGCGGCTGGGCGATCTGACCGCGGAGCCGCTGCGCGGAGCTGCCGTACAACCCCTCGGAGGTGCAGCGCGGGCTCGTCTCGTGCACCGGCACGGACTTCTGCAACCTGGCGCTGATCGACACCAAGACGCGCGCGCATCGCGCTCGCCCGCGAGCTCGAGCAGACGCATCGACGGCCACGCGCCCGATCAGCGTGCGCTGGTCCGGCTGCCCGGCCTCCTGCGGTAACCACCACACCGCCGACGTCGGCCTGCAGGGCTGCAAGGTCGAAGGTGAACGGCAAGATCGTGGACGGCGTTCACGTCTTCGTTGGCGGCCGGGGCGGGCCTCGAGCCGCGCGCGCCGGCGATACGTATCCTGCGGACGTGCCCGTGCGACGAGCTGCCGGAGGTACTCGGACCGCTTGATCCGACTTCTCTCCGCGCGGGGACCGAAGGAAGGAGGAAGAGGAGGCATGAGCCGCGGCGCTCGTCTCGTTCGTGGGCGCCGGTCCGGGCGATCCCTGAGCTGATCACGGTCAAGGGATTGCGTCGCCTTCGCGAGGCCGAGGTGGTCCTGCACGACCGGCTGATTCCCGCTCGAGCTCCTCGACGACCTGAGCCCGGGGGCGACCATCATCGACGTCGGCAAGGCTCCCGGCCGGCCGTGCGTGGCGCAGGCGACACATCAACTGGCTCCTGGTCGACTGGGCGCGGCGGCGCGAGCGCGTCGTCCGCCTGAAGGGCGGCGACCCCGCGGTGTTCGGGCGCCTCGGGGACGAGATCGACGCGGTCGCGGTCGGCGGGGATCGCGTTCGAGGTGATCCCGGGCATCACCGCGGCGTCGGCGGCCGCCGCGCGTGCTCGGCATCTCGCTCACCCGCCGCGGCAGCGCCTCGACGCTCGTCTTCGCGGCGGGCACCGATCAGACCGGCCACCATTCCGCCGCGCTCGACTGGGACCTGCTCGCGCGCGCCGAGGGCACGCTGGTCTTTTACATGCCGGTGGGCTCACTGGGCCCATCACCGCGGCGCTCACCATGCTGGGGCGCGACCCGCGCGAGCCGGCGATCCTCGTCGAGCGCGTGGGCACGCCCGGCGAGCGTGATCGCAGAGTCGGCTCGGCGACATCGCCGCGACGAGGGGCGTGCCGCGGGGTCGCCGCGCCAGCGGTCCTGCATCACCGGACCGACCGTCGCGGCCGCCTCGGTGCCGGTCACGGTCCGGCGAGTGCTGAGCCGGTGGCGGCCGCGTGAGCGATGGCGGACTACTTTCCTGCGTTCCTCGATCTGCGCGGACGGCGGTGCCTGGTCGTCGGGGGCGGCGAGATCGGCGAGCGCAAAGCGCGCACGCTCGCTGGACTGCGGGGCGCGGGTCGACGGTCGTGAGGCCCATCGGTTGACGCCGGGGCTCGCAGCGCTCGCGGCGAATGGCCGGGGTGACCCATCGCGCCCGGCCCTTTCGCGGTCGGACCCGCCGCGGCTGCGCGCTGGCCGTCGCCGCGACGGGCGATCCGCGCGTGGACCGGACGGTGGCGGCCGCAGCGCCGTCGGTGGCGCGCGCTCCTGAACGTGGTCGACCGGCCCGCAGCACTGCGACTTCATCGTGCCGTCCGTGCTCCCGCCGCGGCGAGCTTCAGATCGCCGTCTCGACGGGCGGCCACAGCTCCGCCATCGCCCGCGAGATCCGCCGGCGGCTCGAGCGGCTCTTTGGCCCGGAATGCGGTGAGCTGATCGCGCGCGCCGGCGAGGCACGTCGGCATGCGCGCGAGGCGGCCCGGACGGCCGACTGAGCGGATCGCGGCTGGCGAGCGCATCGCGCGACTCGCGCTCTCCGGCCGCGAGCCGGTCTAGGTCGCGCCGTGCGCGGTCGGCGCCGCGACGACGCCTTCCGCTTCGAGACGCGCGGCGGTCCTCAAGAGGTGCGCCTCCATGAACGCCGAGCCGATGAGCTGCACACCGGAGCGGCAGCGGACCGCGCCCCGAGCGAGCCCGGCAATCGGGACCGAGAGAACCGGCAGGCCGATGAACGACCACGGCTGGGTGAAGACGCCCAGGTGTTCTCGCGTCACGACCTCGACGCCGTCGACGATCGTCGTCGCGCGCGCGCCGATCGGCGGCGCTGGATAGGGCGTGGTCGGAGCGATGACCAGCGTCCACGTCGGCGAAAGACCTCGCGCACGCGCTCGGCGAACCAGGTGCGGAACCGTTGCGCCTAGTAGATAGAGGGTCGCAGGCATCAGCGCGCCGGCCTGAAACCGGTCGCGAGTCAGCGGATCGAAGTCCTTCGCGCCGACGCTTGAGGTAGTCGTCGAGATGGTAGAAGGCGCCCTCGGTGGACGTGATCACCGACGCGGCGGCGCGCGCCCGCTGAACATCGGGAACGGTGACGCGGCGGCTTCGCGCCGAAGCGCGCGGGCCACGCGCTCGACGGCGGCCAGCGCGGCGGGCTCGGCGAGCTGCGCGAAGTGGCCGCCGGCGACCGCGACTCTGAGGCCGTCGATCCCGAGATCGAGCCCGGGAGTCGTGGGCTCGGCGGGGCGATCGGAGCAGACCGGGATCGGCGGCGTCCGGGCCCTGGACCGCGTCGAATGCGACGGCGAGGTCGCGGACCGAGCGAGCGAAGGAGCCCGACGTGGTCGAGGCTGCCGGCGAAGAGGAACGACGCCGGCGCGCTGACAGCGCGGCCGTACGTGGGCTTGGGCCCGAAGACGCCGCAGAGCGCGGCCGGGACGCGGATCGAGCCGTTGGTGTCCGGAGCCGAGCGCCAGCGGCACCAGGCCCGCCGCGACCGCCGCGGCCGAGCCGCCCGACGAGCCGCCGGCGATCCGCGAGAGATCGTGCGGGTTGCGGGTCGGCCCGTAGTGCGTGTTCTCCGTCGTGAAGCCGAAGCGCGTACTCGTCCATGTTGAGGCATCCGACCAGGACGGCGCCCGCGCGGCGGAGCGAGGCCACCGCCGCCGCGCGTCGCGCTGCGCCGGCGGATGCTCGCGCGTGGATGCGCGAGCCGGCGAGGGTCGTGACGCCGGCGACGTCGAAGAGGTTCTTGACGGCGAACGGGACGCCTGCGCAGGGGGCCGGGATCACCGCCGGGTCGCGACGATGCGGTCGACCCGGTCCAGCGTCGGCGATGGCCACTCGCCGAGGACTCGTGTGAAGCAGTTGAGCACCCGGTCGCGCCGGGGCGATCCGCCTCGAGCGCGCCCGTCACCACCTCGCGCGCGGACGTACGGCGGGTGCGGATGGCGTCGACGATCGCGGCGGCCGAGGCGTCCGCGCCGACGCTCACGGGCGGAAGACCGGCGCGGGCTCGACGTCGTCGGGCAGCGGGAACTCCGCGAACAGGCGCGCGGAGGCCAGGAGCCCCGCGAGCTGCTCGGCGACCGCGGCGGCGCTTCCCGGCTCGAGCGGGAGCCCCCAGCGTCGCGGGCCAGACGCTCGACCTCGGCCGCGGTCACTGGAGCGCCCGGGCGGCGGAGGTAGGCTCGCCAGCCGCCGGCATCCGGTGATCTCGCGCTGACCCTCGCAGAGCGCCGGCTCGCCGAGGACGCCCAGGGTCTCCTCACCGTCGGCGAGCCGGACCTTGCCGACGCACAGTCCGCTGGGCTCAGCGAGAAGGATTCGCCGCGAGGCCAGCGGCCGGCACCTCCCACCTCGCGACGGCGATCGCCGCCCCGTCCCGACCTGCGCGGACCATTGCCGGGTGTCGATCGTCGATGGACCAGAGGCGGTAGTGCGGGCTCGTGGTCGTCGCGTGAGTGAAAGTTGCACCGGCGGCGATCCAGATTGCCGTTCAGCTCGGAAGTCACGCATCAGTGTCCCGTTAACCGCCAACCGGATGGTCGACATGTTCTCCCTCGAGATGGTGGCGAGCCAGCTTCGTGGAGGCTCCCTCCGAGCGACCGTAGCATCCGCATCGCGCCCGGCAGACGGTCGCGGCCTGTCAGGCCTATTGCCCCTGAAATAGGCAGCGGGTGACGGGTGCCTCTCCTGCGGGCAGGGGAGCGAGTCGCCCCATTGAGCTAAGTTCCCGCCGTTGCTGACGGGCACCGGGAAACTCCTCCGGGCACGCTGATTGCGTAGGCGATCGGCGCGCGACGACGAAGTCGCGCAATTCTCCGGACAATGGCGCCCGGTCGGGCGCCATTGCTGTTTCTCGAGCGCGAACCCAGGATCTTCAGGAGGAGCGATGAGCCGGGTGGATGACGACTCGCGGACGCTGATGTCGGCGGCGGCCGAGCGGGCCGTCGAGCTCGCAGTGCTCGGCGGCCGCCAGAGGCGACGACAGTTCATCGAGAGCGTGGGGCGCCGCGACGGCCGGGGCGGCGCTCGCGTCAGTGTTTCCGATGGCGGCGGCGCGGGCGCTCGCGCAGGACCGGCCCGGGCCCTCGAGAAGCGCGACCTCCAAGATCGGCTTCATTCCGATCACCTGCGCGACGCCGATCATCATGGCCGAGCCGATGGGCTTCTACAAGAAGCACGGTCTCAACGTGCAGGTCCTGAAGGCGTCGAGCTGGGCGATGATCCGCGACATCTCGATCAACGGCGAGACCGACGCCACGCACATGCTCTCGCCGATGCCGCTGGCGATCTCGCATCGGGGTGGGCTCGCAGTCGGTACCCTACGTCATGCCAGCGGTCGAGAACGTCAACGGTCAGGCCATCACGCTGCAGGCCAAGCACAAGGGCGTGAAGAGCGCCGCCGGAGATGAAGGGCTTCAAGTTCGGCGTGCCCTTCGACTACTCGATGCACAATTTCCTGCTGCGCTATTTCCTGGCCGAAGGACGGCGTCGATCCCGACCGGGACGTTCAGATCCGCGCCGTGCCGCCGCCCGAGATGGTCGCCAATCTCCGCGCCGGGAACCTCGACGGTTACCTCGCGCCCCGATCCGTTCAATCAGCGGGCGGTGTTCGAGGAGGTCGGGTTCATCTACATGCTAGTCGAAGGACATCTGGCCGGGCCATCCGTGCTGCGCCTTCGCGGCCAAGCGCGAGTTCGTCGAGAAGATGCCCAATACGTTCAAGGCGTCACCCTCTTTCGCGATTCTCGACGCGACTCCGGTACGCGACGGCCGGTCGCTACCGCTCGGAGATCGCGGCCGCGGTCGCCCCGCGTAACTGGCAGAACCAGCCCGTCGAGGGTGCTCCGAGCGGGTCCTCCACGGGCGCGTTTCCCGAAACGGGCCCGGGAACTAACCGCAACGTGGCGGATCGGATCGACTTCGACCCGTTCCCGTACCAGTCAATGGCGCGTCTGGATCCTCACCCAGATGAAGCGCTGGGGCTATCTCCAAGACCGGACGTGAGCTACCCGCAAGGTTGCCGAGGAGGTACTTCGGCTGCCGGCTGCCGCGAGGCCAGCTGCGCGCCCTCGGCCCAGAAGGCGCCGGAGACGAATTCGGTGAAGCACACCTTTGCGCTCGGCAAGACGCGCGTCTTCGATCCCGGTCGAGCCCGAGGGAGTACGTACGAAGTCGTTCGCCATCAGGCGGGGGTGAGGCGAATGCCGCGCGACCGGCTGCGGGTCATCGCTCTCTCCGCGCCCTGGGCCTCGCGTGTCTGCTGCTCTGGCAGGGGCTCACGGGGCTTCAGGCCCCGGGCCGGGTATCCCGGGGCCGCTGGCGGTCGCCGCGACCGCCGCCCAGATGCTCGCGCACCCGTTCTACAACAATGGGCCCGAACGACAAGGGAATCGGCTTGCAGCTAGCGGCGAGCCTCGGCCGGTCTCGGCGTTGGCTGGGTCATGCGCCTCCGTGGTGGCGATCATGGGCGGCGTCGTCCTCGGGCTCTCGCCCACGCTCTACCGGGCGGTGAACCCGTACATGCAGGTGCTCAAGCCGATCTCTCCGCTCGCGTGGATGCCGCTGTTCCTCTACACGATCAAGGACTCGAGCCAGTCGGCGATCCTCGTCATCTTCATGTCCTCGCTCTGGCCCACCTTGGCGAACACGGCCTTCGGCGTGGCCACGATCAAGCGCGACTACCTCAACGTTGCGGCGATCCTGCAGCTGTCCTGGTGGCGCCGCCTCGCGACGGTGATCTTGCCGGCCGCCGCGCCGGCGATCGTCGCTGGCCTGCGCATCTCGATCGGCAGCGCCTGGGTAGCGATCGTCGCGGCCGAGATGCTGATCGGCGGCACCGGCATCGGGTACTTCGTCTGGAACGAGTGGAACAACCTCGCGCTCACCAGCGTGATCTTCGCGATCCTGGCGATCGGGGTGATCGGCGTGCTGCTCGACTGCGGCCTTGGGCCGCCTGTCGCGAGCGCCTGGCGTACACCGAATGAGCTATCTCGAGATCGACCACGTGACGAAGCTGTTCCCGGCGACGGAGGGCCCGGGCCAGGTGTGCGTGTTCCGCGACGTCGAATTTCGAGATCGAGCAGGGCGAGTTCGTCACGATGGTCGGCCACTCCGGTTGCGGCAAGAGCACGCTACTCAACATCATCGCGGGCCTCGGAACACCGTCCGCCGGCGGCGTGGTCCTCGAGGGTCGCGAGGTCCGCCGGCCCGGCATGGATCGCATGGTGGTCTTCCAGAACTTTTCGCTCATGCCGTGGATGACCGTGTTCGACAACATCCGGCTCGCCGTGCGGGCGGCCCACCGGGACGTGGCACCGGACGGCCGTCGACCAGCTGCGTTCAGCGGTACGTCGACATGGTGGGGCTCGGCGGGCGCCGAGAACGGAAGCGCCCGGCGGCGCTGTCGGGCGGCATGCGACAGCGGGTGGGCTCGCGCGCGCGTTCTCGACGGAACCGAAGGTGCTGCTGCTCGACGAGCCGTTCGCGCAGATCGACGCCCTCACGCGCGGAGTCATCCAGGACGAGCTCGTCCGGATGTGGGCGGCCAGCCGCAACACCGTGTTCATGGTCACGCACGACGTCGACGAGGCGATCCTTGCTGTCCGATCGCGTCGCGCTCATGACGAGCGGTGCCGGAGGCGCGCCTGGCGGGAGCTGGTGGACGTGAAGCTTCCGCGACCCGCGCAGCCGCGCCGCGCTCATCGATGAGACCGAGTACGTACGGCTCCGCGCGCACATCCTTCGTTTCCTCGTGCACGGCGCGCGGTCCGGCCCTGCCGAGGACGGCCGCGAGGTCCCCGCGAGCGCGAAGGAGACGACGCGGCGCGGGGACGCCACGGCGGCCCTCGCCGGGGCCGCGTCGCAAGCGACATAGAACCTGGGGGCCGCTCAGGAAGGAGAGAGAACGATGGACCGAACAGCAGCGCTCGAGAAGATCCGAAGCGCCCGGGTTGCGCGCGGGATCAGCTACGAGGACCTGGGCAAGGCGATCGGGACGAAGGACCCGACGTACATCGCCGCGGCGCTTCACGGCCAGCACCGGCTGAACGCCGAGGAGGCGAAGCGGCTCGCGGCCGCGGTCGGCGTCGATGCCGACACGGCGATGGCGACGACGGCGATGCCCCTGCGCACCGACTTCCCGCTGACGACGGATCCGTTCAAGTACCGCCTGATGGAGCTCGTCGGCGTGTACGGCGACGCGCTCCGGGAGCGGTGCAACGAAGCTCTTCGGCGACGGCATTCTCTTCGGCGATCGACTGCGTCGTGAAGCTCGAGAAGAAGGGCGAGCGCGGCGTGCTGACCATCGACGCGAAGTTCCTGCACTACAAGGAGTACTGAGGCCTGCCCGAGGCTTGGGCAGACGACGGCGGATGCTTATTCGACGGGCATCGGCTTCTGATGTTCAGCAACGTTAAGTTCTCGTTAACGTTGAACACCCTTCGCGGCACGCGCCTTGCTGCCGCGAGGGGCGCGCGCGACAGCGAGGTCGCCTATCGGCAGTGGCGCTCGGCGGCTGAGCGTCATGTTCTACATGGGGCGACGCGCTCGCGCGCGGCCCGAGGAGGACGCACGATCGTGACGGAAGCTACCAGACGCACCCTGCCGTGGAGGATCATCACAGCCCTGGTCGTCGCATGCCTGCTGGCCGTCGGCGGGTGGGTGTCTTTCGCGCAGGACAAACCCGCTGCGCCAGCCGCGCCTGCAGCGCCGGCCGCCGCGCCCGCGCCACCGCCGCCGTCGAAGCCCGATCCCGCCGGGACGCGCGACGGGCGGCATCGCCGACGTCACCGCGAAGGAAGCGGGTAAGCCGACGCTGACGGAGATCGCCGACTTCGCCGGCCACAACCGCGTGTCGATCAACCTCATGTGGACCCTGCTCACCGGCTTCCTCGTCATGTTCATGCAGGCCGGCTTCGCCGCTCGTCGAGACCGGCTTCACGCGCGCGAAGAACGTCGCGCACACCATGATGATGAACTTCATGATCTACGCGATCGGCATGACCGGGTACTGGATCATGCGGCTTCGCCCTCCAGATGGGCGGCGTCGGGCGCCATCTCCACGATGGGCGGCACCGGCGCCCTCGACAGCGAGTTCACCATCTCGCTGTTCGGCAAGGACTTCGGCCTCTTCGGCATGAAGGGCTTCTTCCTGGCCGGCTCCAGTCTACGACGTCGCCGTGTTCGCGCTGTTCCTCTTCCAGATGGTGTTCATGGACACGGCGGCCACGATCCCGACGGGCGCGATGGCCGAGCGCTGGAAGTTCTCCTCGTTCGTCGTCTTCGGGTTCTTCCTGTCGATGTTCACCTATCCGATCTTCGCCAACTGGGTGTGGGGCGGCGGCTGGCTCTCGCAGCTCGGCGAGAACTTCGGGCTCGGCCACGGCCACGTCGACTTCGCCGGTTCGTCGGTCGTGCACATGGTCGGCGGCGTCACCGCGCTGGCTGGGGCGATGGTGCTGGGGCCGCGCATCGGCAAGTACAACAAGGACGGCTCGGCCGAACCCGATCCCGGGTCACAACATCCCGATGGGCGCTGCTGGGCTGCTTCATCCTGGCCTTCGGGTGGTTCGGCTTCAACCCGGCAGCACGCTGGCCGGCGGCGATCTTCGCATCGCGGTCATCGCCGTCAACACCATGCTGGCGTCGGCGTCCGGCGCGATCTTCGCGATGTTCTACATGTGGCTGCAAGTACGGCAAGCCCGATCCGAGCATGATGGTCAACGGCATGCTCGCCGGTCTCGTCGCGATCACCGCGCCCTGCGCGCTTCGTGTCGAGCTTCTGGGCGTTCTTCATCGGCGCCAGTGTCCGGCGTGCTCGTCTGCTGGGCGGCCGTGTTCATCGAGACGGTCATGCCGGATCGACGACCCGGTCGGCGCCATCGCCGTCCACGGCGTCAACGGAGCGTGGGGGTGCTGAGCCTCGGCCTCTTCTCCGACGGCACCTACGGCGACGGCTTCAACGGCGTCGAGGGCACGGTGCGCGGCCTCTTCTACGGCGGCGCCGAGCCAGTTCGTGGCCCAGGTCATCGGCACCACCACGTGCTTCGTGTTCATCTTCTCGGCCTCGTGGGCGTTCTTCAAGGTCTACGACGTGGTTTTCGGCATGCGCGTCAGTCCCGAGGTCGAGCTGGAAGGTCTGGACGTGCCCGAGATGGGCGTGCACGGGTATCCCGAGGTCCACGGGCCCGCGACGCTCGTCCACGCGATGGGCTCTCGACGCCGAAGGCGCCGCGCCATGGCTGATGGCGCCCGAGCGCGCAGCGGTAGAGCGCCGATGAAGAAGATCGAGGCGATCATCAAGCCGTTCAAGCTCGACGACGTGAAGGACGCGCTCACGGCAGCCGGCATCATCGGCATGACCGTGAGCGAGGTCCGGGGCTTCGGTCGACAGAAGGGTCACACCGAGATGTATCGCGGCAACGAATATACGGTCGATTTCCTGCCGAAAATGAAAGTGGAAGTCGTCGTCCCCGATGGCGTCGCCGATAAGGTCGTGGCGCTGATCACCGCGGGCCGCTCGGACCGGCAGCATCAGGCGACGGCAAGGTGTTCGTGTCGACGCTCAGGGATGCCGTGTGCGCATTCGTACGGGGTGAGCACGGCGAGAACGCACTCTAAGACTGGAGAGAAACCAAAATGAACGAATGCGCGAAGGTGGATAGCGGCGGTCGCTGGGCTTGCACTGGCGGGAGTCTGTGGCGACACCGGGGCCCGCGTCGGCGCAGCTCAGCGGCCACCCGACCAAGGCGCAGACCGAGGTGCAGCAGGCTCAGGCGCCCGCGCCGAGCCCGGCCCAGCCCGCACCGGGCCAGACGCCGGCGGACGGCGGCGCTAGGCGGCCCCGGCGGAGCCGCCGGACCAGAACACAGGGGCAATTTCCCCTCACGGCGGGCACTGACTGGGCCTCGGCTTACTACTTCCGCGGCATCGCAACCACCCAGAACGGCGGGAACAACGTTCAGGCCCTACGCGGAGGTCGGGTTTCAGCATCCTGGAGAACATGGGACCGCTGACGTCGCTGTCTGTCGCGCCCGGGATCTGGACCAACTTGCACACCGGCGGGGGTCTGCTCGTACCGCCGTCAGATCCCAAAGGCTGGACGGAGACCGACTTCTACTTCAAGGTCAGCGCCGTGTGGTGGGAGGTGCTGACGACGTCGGTGACCTTTACCTATTATTCGAGCCCCAACAACACCTTCACCGACCTACTCCGACGTGGGGCTCGGCTTCTCCCTCAACGACTCCAAGTGGCTGGGGGCCTTTGCCTTGAACCCGTCGATCCTGTTTCGCCTTCGAGACCACGGGGAGGCGCTCGTGGCCGACGGGAAGAAGGGCATCTACATGCAGCTCGGTCTGGCCCCCGGTATACCGTTCTTCGCCGAGTCGACATACCCCGTGACCATCAGCCTGCCCATGACCTTCGGGTTCAGCCTCAAGGACTACTACACGGTCAACGGCGAGAATCAGACGTTCGGATACTTCTCGTGGGGGCCGCTCATCACCATGCCCCTCAAGTTCATTCCCGCGAAATTCGGGAGCTGGTCCGCCAAGGCGGGTGCAGTTCCTGATGCTCAACAGCAACCTCAAGGCGGTCAACACGGGGGTGATGGATTCGTGCCGATCAGGTCTGTCGGCCTGGCGCTGACCTACTAAGGGTGGGCGAAGAGTCGAGGCGACACTGTGGCCGAAGAACATGACCGCAGCCAAGACTCGGCCGGTCTCAGCGCGCTGACGCGCCTGATCGCCAATGCGATCCCGCCACTCATCGCCCAGCTGGCGACCTCGAGCCCCGGGAGGTCTATCGCGACGCCCTCGAGTTCCTCGAGCGTCCTCTGCTGGCGCCATGCGCTCGAGCTGACGGGCGGCAATCAGCTCCAGGCCGCCCGGCTGCTCGGGCTCAACCGCAACGCACCCTCCGAAAGCGCTGCCGGCAGCGCTCCGCCTCACATTGCCGCGTCGATCGCGGCGAACGCCCGGCGGCCGGACCGCGACGCCCATCGCCTAGATCCGAAGTCCTCGCCCCTCGGGGCGGCCGGTGCCGTACTATGGCTGGCAGCGCCATGATTTCCGGCGTGCAGACGCTCGCGAGCCAGATCCTGGAGGGCTCGACCAGCGCCCTCGCGCGCGGGCTCACGTGGGCCGAGGCCGGGGGCCAGCGGGCCGAAGCGCTGAGCGCCAGCCTGTACCCCCACACCGGCCGCGCCCAGATCGTTCGGCGTCACCGGGGCGCCCGGGAGCGGCAAGAGCTACGCTGGTCCGCGGCGCTGGCGCTCGTGGCGCGGGCGCGCGGTCGCACCGTGGGGTCATCGCCGTGGATCCGTCCTCGCCGTTCTCAGGCGGCGCGATCCTCGGCGACCGGATCCGCATGAACGACCTGGCGCTCGATCCCGGCATCTTCATCCGCTCGATGCGCGACGCGCGGCGCCCTGGGCGGCCTCCCGCGCGCGCGCGGCCGACGCCGTCGACCTCATGGACGCCGCCGGGCGAAACCTCGTCCTCGTCGAGACCGTGGGCGTCGGACAGGACGAGGTGGACGTGATGCGGCTCGCGCATACGGTCCTCGTCGTCTCGGTGCCGGGTCTCGGCGACGACGTGCAGGCGCTCAAGGCGGGCGTTCTCGAGATCGCCGACGTGCACGTCGTCAACAAGGGCCGATCGCGAGGGCGCCGACCGCACCGTGCGCGGAGCTGCGCGCGATGCTCACCCTGATCCCTGCAGCGGAGGAGGCCTGGATGCCGCCGGTCTTGCCCGCGACGGCGGCCCGCGACGAAGGGATCGAGCCGATCGTCGACGCGCTCTGACGCCCACATGGCCTATTTGAAGACCAGCGGCGAGCTGGAGCGGCGGCGCCGGCGGATCGTCGCCGCGCGGGTGCTGAAGATCGCGCAGGACCCGTCGCGGAGACCATGCTCGACGGCGACGCCCTCGGCGCGCAGAGGCGCCACGTTGCTCGACCGCGTGGCCCGGCGCGAGCTGGCGCCGTTCACGCGTGCGCCCGGCTATTCTTGGACCGGACGGCCCGAAAGACACAAGGAGGTGTCTGATGAACATCGCGAGCATTCTCGCGCGCAAGGGGCTCGATGGCCGTGACCGTGCGACCCGGAGCAGTCGATCCGGGAGGCGCTCGCGCTGCTGGCGCGTCACAACATCGGCGCGCTGATCGCGGTCAGGGCGAGCGCCCGGTCGGCATCCTGTCGGAGCGCGACATCGTGCGCGAGGCGGCGCACAACGAGAGCTTCTTCTTGCGCACCGTCGCCGACCTCATGACGCGGGACGTCGATCGGGCCAGCCCCAGGATGATCCTCCTCACGGTGGCCACACGATGACCGAGCGGCGCATTCGCCATCTGCCGGTTGTCGACAGGATCGGCTGGTCGGCATGGTGTCGATCGGCGACGTCGTGAAGGCGCAGCGCGATCACTATCAGGGCGAGGTCGACACACTGCAGACGCAGCTCCTCGCCGGCGAGCGGGCTCACGCATTGACGACGACCACGCGGACACCGGCGCGACCGCTGCGCGTCGCGATCATCGGCGCTGGACCGACCGGGTTCTACGTCGCCGACCATCTGCTCCGTAATGCCAGGCGTGGCCGTCGAGGTCGACATGTTCGACCGGCTGCCGCACGCCGTACGGGTTGGTGCGCGCTGGGCGTCGCGCCCGACCACCAGAAGATCAAGTTCGGTCACCGACGGCCTTCGACAAAGTCGCCGCGCAGCCCCGGCTTCCGCTTCTTCGGCGGTGTCGACTTCGGCAAGCACGTGACGCTCGCCGATCTCCGGGCGCACTATCATCAGATCGTGTACACTGCACCGGCGCGCAGACCGATCGGCGCATGGGCATTCCCGGCGAGGACCTGGCCGGCAGCCATCCGGCGACGGAGTTCGTCGCGTGGTACAACGGCCATCCCGACTATCGCGATTGCGTGTTCGACCTCTCGCAGGAGAGCGTGGCGGTCGTGGGCGTCGGCAACGTCGCCGTCGACGTCGTGAGGATCCTGTGCCGGACGCCGGAGGAGCTGGCGACGACCGACATCGCCGACTACGCGCTCGACGCCCTCCGCAAGAGCCGCGTGAAGGAGGTCTACCTGCTCGGCCGGCGCGGGCCCGCCCAGGCCGCGTTCACCAATCCTGAGATCCAGAGAGCTCGGCAGAGCTCCCCGACGCCGACATCGCCGCCGACCCGACGAAGTCGAGCTGGACCCGTTGAGCCGGGCCGCCGTCGAGCGCAGCCAGGATCGCGCCACGGCCAAGAAGGTCGAGATCCTCCGCGAGTACGCGCGGCGTCCGGCCTCGGGCAAGTCGCGGCGCCTCGTCCTGAGATTTCTCGTCTCGCCGGTCGAGCTGATCCGGAGACGACGCCGGCCGCGTCGCCGGCGATGCGGCTGGTGCGCAACGAGGCTCATACGCGACGTCGACGGGGACGCTTGCAGGCGCGCGCGACGGACCGCTTCGAGGAGATCTCGGTCGGCCTCGTGTTCCGCTCGGTCGGCTATCGCGGCGTGCCCCTGTCGGGCGTGCCGTTCAACGAGAGCTGGGGCGTCATCTTGAACGATAAGGGCCGCGTGCTCGATCCGGGACCAAGCAGCCGCTGGTGGGCGAGTACACCGCCGGATGGATCAAGCGCGGCCCGACCGGCGTCATCGGCACCAACAAGCCGGACGCGGCCGAGACGGTCGAGTGCATGTTCGAGGATCTCGCGCCGGGGCGCTGTGCTGGAGCCCGCGCACCCGGACGCGGCCGCGGCCGAAACGCTCGTCCGGCAGCGCCAGCCGATCTTCGTCTCGTACGACGACTGGCTCCAGCTCGACGCGATCGAGGTCGCGCACGGCCGCGCCCAGGGCCGGCCGCGCGTGAAGCTCACGAGCGTCGAGGAGATGCTGGCCGCGCTCGGCCGCTGAGCCTCAGCGCGAGATCGTCAGGCGCTCGCGCCCGTAGTTGTCCTCGTCCTGCCAGGGCTGGCCCTCGGCGAAGCGCGTCGACCGGAAGGGCGTGAGATCGACGGTGCGCGGCTTGCCGTCGACAATCCACTCGGCCAGACATCGGCCGATCGCCGGCGACGTCTTGAACGAGGTTCCGGAGTCGCCCAGCATGCAGTAGAGTCCCGCGACCGACGGGATCTGATCGATGATGGGCCGGCCGTCGGCGCTCATCATGATCATCCCGGCCCAGCCGCCTCGCATCGTCGCGTCGCCGAAGACCGGCAGCCGGGCGGCCAGCGCCTTGCGACAGATCGCGACGAAGTCCGGATCGACACCCTCGTCGAAGCGGTCCGGGTCGGCGTGCGCCGCGCCGAGCTCGACGCCGATCAGCGTCGTGGCCGCGCCCTCGGGACGCAGCCCATGAGTGGTGGACCGCGTCGATCACCGACACAGTGCCGGGTGTGGAAGCCGGCCGGCCAGCGGAAGATCGAGATCTGAATGCGATAGGGCGAGAGGCCGAAATCGAGCCCGAGCGGCGCGAGCAGGCGTGTGGCCCACGCCCCCGGCACCAGCACCACCACGGGCGCCGCCACCGGCCCCGCGGAGGTCTCGACGCCGGTGACGCGACCGTGCTCGGTCACGATCCGCGTCACCTCGCAGCCGGTCTCGAGCGTCACCCCGAGACGCCGGGCCGCCTCGGCGAAGGCGAGCGTGGTGGCGTTGGGGTCGGCGAATCCTGAGTCGGGCTCCCAGGCGGCGGCGCCGACGTCGTCGACGCGGGCGCCGGGCAGGAGGTCGCGCACGCGGTCCGGGCGATGGCTTCGGTGGCAATCCCGAGGCGCCGCTGCCGGGCGACGTTTCGGGCCAGCGCCGCCTCGTAGCCGGGGGCACGATTTGTAGAAAGCCGATCGGGTCGAAGCCGCAGTCGCCGCCCACGATGTTCCGGAAGTCCCGGAAGATCTTGAGGCTTTCGAGGCGCCAGCCGGGACTCGGCCTCATTGGTGTAGTGCATGCGCACCAGGGCCCCGGACTTGCCCGTGGCCCCCGCCGCGAGATGCCGCCGCTCCAGCAGCAGGACGTTCTTCATCCCGGAGGCCGCCAGGTGATAGGCGGTACTCGCCCCGTTCACGCCGCCGCCGACGACCACCACGTCCGCCCGCCTCATGCCCGCCATGCTTTCCGCTCCCCGCCGAGAATCTGCTAGACTAGCATGGTTTGTAGGTATTTCTCCCCTTGGCAGTCATCTGGCAGTCATTGGAGGCAGGGTGGCCCAGCAAGAATCCGTGCAGATTTTGCAGCAGCGATTGGCCTACGAGCAGCGGCTCGTCCAGCTCGTCGACCGGATCCACGCCGCCAAGGGCGTCGACAGCATCTTCATCGAGCTTCAGGGCGAGATCCTCGGGCTCCTCGACGCCGACCGGATGACGATCTACGCCATCGACCCGGCCAAGAAGGAGCTCTACTCGAAGTTCCTCGCCCTCGACGCCGTGGAAGGAAATCCGCCTGCCGGTCAACGAGAAGAGCATCGCCGGGTACCGTGGCGGCCGCCGGCCGGGTGGTGAACGTCGCCGACGCCTACGACAAGGCCGGAGCTGGCGCGGATCTCCCCGACCCTCACCTTCGACAGCTCCTGGGACAAGAAGACCGGGTTCCGGACCAGCAGATCCTGGCCATGCCGATCATGCACGAGGGCAAGCCGATCGGCGTCATCCAGCTCCTGAACAAGAAGCAGGGGCGCGGTTCACCAAGGACGACGAGACTGGCGCCTCGCGGATCGCCAAGACGCTGGGCATCGCCTTCAACAACCAGGCGCAGCTGAGCCAGAGCCAGGAGCTGATCCAGGCCCAGTCCCGACCCAAGACCAAGTTCGACTACCTGCTGGCCCAGGCTCGGGTCTCGCCGCAGGAGCTGAGCTCGGCGGTCGCGGAGGCGCGCCGGCGCCAGACCGACGTCGAGTCGATCCTGATCGAGCAGTTACAAGGTCCCGAAGAACGAGGTGGGTATCGCGCTGAGCCAGTTCTACGAGTGCCCGTTCGTCGAGTACGACGAGCGCATCCTGCCGCCGCCGGATCACCGTGAAGGGCCTGCGCCTCGACTATCTGCGGCGCAACTTCTGGCTGCCGCTCCGGCGCGAGGACGGCGCGGTGGTGGTGGCTGATCGACAACCCGCAAGACTTGCAGCGGATAGACAGCGTCAGCCAGGCGCTGAAGAACCGGAAGGTCAAGTGGGCCGTCGGGCTCCGGAAGGACATCCTGCTCTTCCTCAACCAGGTGAGCGGCGAGGGCGCCAGCCGGGACTCGATCGGCACGATTCTCGGCGATCTGCGGGCCGAGGACGTCTCCGACACGCTGGACGTCGGCAGCGGCGAGCTCGACGAGAACGACAGCGCGGTGATTCGCCTCGCGAACCAGATCATCGTCGACGCTTACAAGGCGCGCGCGTCCGACATCCACATCGAGCCCTACGGCGCCCAGCGCGACACGGTGATCCGCTACCGCATCGACGGCGGCTGCAGCGAGTATCAAAGATCCCCGGCGCCTACCGGCGGGCCATCGTCGCGCGCATCAAGATCATGGCCCAGCTCGACATCGCCGAACGCCGCAAGCCGCAGGACGGCAAGTTCAAGTTCCGGATGCACGACCGGGAGATCGAGCTGCGCGTCGCCACGATCCCCACCGCCAACCAGAACGAAGACGTGGTCATGCGCGTGCTCAGCTCGAGCGAGCTGATCCCGATCGACAAGGTCGACCTGACGCCGCGCAACCTGCGCGAGATCAAGAAGATCGCCGAGAAGCCCTACGGGCTCATCCTCTGCGTGGGACCGACCGGCTCGGGCAAGACGACCACCCTGCATTCGCTCATGGGCCACATCAACAAGCCCGAGCGCAAGATCTGGACCGCCGAGGACCCGGTCGAGATCACGCAGTACGGCCTGCGTCAGGTGCAGGTCATGCCGAAGATCGGCTTCGACTTCGCCGCCGCGATGCGGGCGTTCCTGCGCGCCGACCCCGACGTGATCATGGTCGGCGAGATGCGCGACGAGGAGACGGCGTCGACCGGCATCGAGGCGTCGCTGACCGGCCACCTGGTGTTCAGCACCCTGCACACCAACAGCGCCGTGGAGACGGTCATCCGCCTGCTCGACATGGGGTGCGACTCCTTCAACTTCGCCGACGCGCTGCTCGGCATCCTGGGGGCAGCGCCTCGTGAAGCGCATTTGCCCGGACTGCAAGTCCGAGTACCATCCCGACCGCGCCGAGTACGACGAGCTCGCGCAGGCGTTCGGCGAGGAGTCCTTCGCGACGCTGAATCTGAGATACGACGAGTCGTTCGTCCTGCATCGCGGCAAGGGCTGCGCCTCCTGCTCCAAGACCGGCTACCGCGGGCGCCTGGGGATCCACGAGCTGATGCTCGCGAGCGACGAGATGAAGCGCCTCATCCAGACCAAGGCGCGCGTGGCCGAGATGCTCGGAGATGGCCAAGGCTGAGGGGATGACCACGCTCGTCCAGGACGGCGTGCTCAAGACTCTCGCCGGGCTCACCGATTTCCGACAGGTGAAAGCCGTCGCGATTAAGTAGTCCGGGGTTGGTGGGGGCGGGGCGGTCCCCTCCGCGGCCCGATAGCCTTCGCCCTCCACGATCATCTAGGTGAGCGGGACTTCCGGGACAGCCCTGACTACACGGGCCGCGGAGGGACCGCCCCGCCCCCACCAACCCCGGACTGCGTCGCGCGAGCGTCTGGACCGTCAGATGCGGATCGGGCGAGGTCTTGTCTTGGCGAGCGTCGGATCGGCGAATCCTGTAGTGACGACGTTCGCATCCAGTGACGTTGCGCACAGCACCTTCGCTGTGGTGCGGTTGCCGCGCGCAGCGGGGTGGCGGGGTTAGAAGCGGACGGCGAGGCCGCCCATGAAGGAGCGGGGGTGCCGGCGGTGTAGTGGATGTCGGGCACGCCCGCCGCGGGCTCGCCGGCGAGACGTGATGTGAAATAGAACTGGGCCTCGCGCCACTCGATGTTGAGTGAGGTTCTCGATGCTGAAGAAAGCCTCGATCCACTTGTAGCGATACCGGGCCACCAGATCGAAGAGGAGATAGCCGCGCGCGGTCCTGCGTGCGCTCCTCGTCGGCCCAGCGGTCGGCCAGGTAGCGCATCGCGAAGCTTGTGGACAGCCCGAACGGCAGGCGGACCGTCACGTCGGTGCGGGCCGTCACGAGCGGCGCCAGCGGCACCGCCCGCCCCCGTCGAAGGTGGCATGGGTGGACGTCACGTCGCCCGAGAACGTGAGCCAGTCGAGGAGCTTCGCGCGCATCGCGAACTCGAACCCTTGCCGGTGGCTCGGCCGCGCGCCTCGGTCGTGCCCTCGTCGCCCACGAAGACGAGCTCGCTCGCCAGGTTGAGGAACCAGTACGTCGCCGAGCTCGACCCGCGGGATGACCTTGGTCCGGAGGCCGAACTCGTATCCGAGCGCCGTCGGCAGGGCCGTCAGGGCGGGATCGGCGATCACCGCCCGCGCGTCGTTGCTGTGATAGCCGGTGCCGACGTTGGCGAAGAGCTCGGTGTCCCACCAGGGGCCGAGCGCGAGATTGGCCTTCACGTTCGGGCGCGCCTTCGTGACGTTGCCGTTCAGATCGTCGGTGGTCGTATTCACCGGGTGTTCACGTTGTAGGTGAAGATGTCGCCGCGCGCTCCCGTGACGAAGCGAAGCCAGGAGACAGGGCACGAGGTCGAACTTCACGAAGGGTGCGTAGGACTGCTCGATGATGCTGACGTCCTGAGTGCGGCCGGTCTGGTGGCGCTGGATGGACGTCCCCAGCACCACGCGCGGGGTTATCGATGCGGTACTGGAACCCGGCCGTGCTGATGAGGTTCACGCCGAACGGCTTGCTCCGATGCTGGTACTGGGCGTCGAGTCCGGCGAGGAAGCGGCGGTCGCGCTGGATCATCTCGGCGCCGTTCACGGGATCGTTGAGAAAGAAGGTGAAGTTGTTGAAGAGGTCGAGCGTGTAGTAGCTGCCGTACCCGCGGATGGCGATCGTCTGGGCCTCGTCGAGACGCCAGGTCCAGTCGACGTTGAGGTTGGCCCGCTGGGTCTGGCCGCCCTCGTTCGCGTCGATGGCGCCGAAGCGCGAGAGGAGCCCGGCGCGGACCGCCCGGACCGGGATCTCGCCCGAGCCGTGCCAGCTGGCCCCAGTAGTACGAGGCCCAGGCGGAGAGGGTCCATGCCTTCGGTCAGGGTGGCCTTCGCCTTGCCGAGGATGTTGAACCGGCTGTAGCCGTTCGGGTGCTCGAAGGGACCGTCGTTCCGGTAGTACTCCGCCGCGATCAGCGTCTTGAGCGCGTCGCGCGTCGGTGAGAGCAGGGGTGAGGTAGCGCTGCGTCCCGTAGGAGCCGCCGGCCGCCTCGGCGTAGTTCTCCTCGACGAAGTCGCGGAGGACGAAGTTTACCGCGCCCGCGGTCGCGAAGTCTCCGTACTCCACGAAGTAGGGACCCTTGAAGGCGTCGAGGCGCATGACCGTCTCCGGGATCAGGAAGTTGCAGATCTGGCGTACCCCTGGCCGTGGGCGTTGCTGCGCATGTTGACGGGAAGCCCGTCGACGAAGAGGGCGACGTCGGTGCCGTGGTCGGCGTCGAAGCCGCGGAGAAGATACTGCTCCGCCTTGCCGCCGCCCTGGTGCTGGCTGATCACGAACCCGGGGATGAGGCGCAGGAGGTCGGCCGGCCCTGCGGGAGCAGCTCGAAGTCTTTCCCGGGAATGAAAACCTCGGAGGATGAGGGAAACCGGCGGCGGCGCCGTCACCGCACGACCGGCGCCAACGTCGGCTGCTCGTCCAGCAGGGGGCGGTGGCGGCGCGCTCCTGCTGGAGCGCCGGCGGCGTTTCCGGGGCCGGGCGGGAGTTTCCTGCCCGAGCGCGACGGCCGCCGTCAGCATGCCGACGAACAGAACCAGGCCCGAGACCAGGCGCGGACCGACCGCAGACGGTCGTATGAACATCGGAGAAAGGGTAATACCACACGGGCCACGGCCGGATCCAGTACATTTCCCTCCCATGGGAGAGGAACGGGCGGTCCGGTTCACCGTCTCGCTACCGGCCCGGCTGATGCGGACGCTGGATCGGCTCCGCGCCGGCCGCCGGTACGGTAACCGCAGCGAGTTCGTGCGCGATCTGCTCCGCGGTGAGCTCGTCAAGGAAGAATGGGCCGCGGCGCCGGGCGAGACCGTGGGCGTCTTGACCCTCGTCTACGACCACGCGACCCACGCGCTCGCGGACAAGCTGACGGACATCCAGCACCACGGATACCGCTCGATCACCGCGAGCCTGCACGTGCATCTGGACGAGCACTCCTGCCTCGAGGTCATCGCGCTGCGGGGCTCGGCGCGCCGGATTCGCACCATCGCCAACGAGCTCCTCGCCGTCAAGGGCGTTCGCTACGGACAGCTCGTGCCGGCGACTCGCGGCAAGCGCCTGACCTGACTCTCGCGGTCGACGCCGGCCGGCCGCTCTTCCCGCGTGAATTCGCTCGGCTCGAGTCCCGCGCTCGCGAGCGCGGGACGGGCTCACTCAGCGTCGTGGTGGTCGGCGGTCGGAAGACGAGCTGCGGGAATCCGAATCGGGACGACTGTCTCGATCGAGGAAGTAGTTGATCCAGGAGCTGGTGTCGCGGAGTCGGCGGTCGGGCGGCGGGACGTAGGTCTTCAAGCCGTCGAGCCCGCCGGACGTCTTGGCGCGCTCGTAGACCGCCACCCAGATGCAGGGCATTTCCGGGACCACCTCGCAGCGTCCCCGCTCCGTTCCTCCGCAGGGTCCGTTGCGTAGCTGCTTTGGACAGGTCTGCGGACACACGTACTCGAGGTGGCCGAGCACGCAGTTCCCGCAGGCCTGACATCCGAAGAGGGGCTTCTTGATCGCCAGCTCCACGCGCTCGAGCAGGGCCGCCGCGGGCCGATGGCGGTCGATCCAGGCGAGCAGGCGCGCCATCGCGCGGCGCAGCGGCGTGTCGCGGTTGACCGGGAGCGCGCGACCGAGGCCAATCGAGCAGACGCCGGAATCGGGTCGCGACGCCGCGCGGCCCGCCGTCCGGCGTGGCGCGCGCGAGGTAGAACCCGCCGGCGGCGCCGTAGCGGAGCTCGGCGGCCAGCGACTCCCAGACGGGCGCCAGCTCGTCGGCCCGACGATGATCCAGGCGATCTGCGCCGCGTCGTGAGTGCCGCCGATGTACGCCCCGGCGTAGCCGAGGCCAGCGCAGGACTCGCCACCGTGCGGGCGGCGCGCTCGAGACGGGCCTGGCGTCCGCCGTCCGCGGCCTGGCTCTCGGCGCGATACCGCGGCGAGGAGTTCGGGCGAGACCCAGCAGCCCGGAGGTCTGCCGGTCGCCATCCGCTCCGCGGTCTTCGGACCGAGGACGTAGACGTTGCCGAGCAGGGGCGATCCGCAGCCCGCGCTCGTCGAGATAGCGCTTGCAGCTCCGCGAACTTCCGGGCGTCCCAGCCGACCTGCGTGATGGCGACGTCGGCACCGGCGGCAATCTTCTTCTCGAGCTTGACGTACTGGTAGACGCAGTCGGCCTCGGTGTACTTGAACGGGGAGACGGCGACCGCGATGTGAAAGGCGTTGCCGCTCGGCGCCGTCGCTCGTCGATCAGGCGGACGAGCTGGACAGAGTCGAGGTCGAACACCGGCGGCTGGTCGCCGGCGCTCGGGTAGTCGCCGGTCAGCGCGAAGACGTTGTTCGATGTCGAGCGCGTGCATGTCGTCGCAGGCGTCTTGCGCGAGCTCGCGGCGGTCCTGGCTGACGCACGTCAGGTGGATGTTGGGCGTGCAGCCGCGCGCGCGCGGCCGCGTGCGACCCGCAGCGGATCGTGACCGATCGCTCCGCCGGCGTAGCTGGTGACGCTGCCGGCGACGATCGTCGGGGATCCGCGCCAGCCCCGAGGCCACCTCGAGCAGCCGCGCCTCACGCGTCAGTGCCGAGGCGACGAGCTCGACGACGTAGCAGAAGCGGCCCGTCGCCAGCGCGTCGCGCGAGCGGGCTGGTCATCTCGCGAAGCTCGCTGGCGCACGAGCCGCGCGCCCTCCACCATGGCGTCGAGCTTGGCGAAGGCGACGTCGCGCGGCAGGTGCACGCAGGCCGCAGTCGGGATTGACTGATCAGCCGCTCGGCCGGCAGGATCGTCGAGCGCCTCGCCGGATGCCGCTCGGCCACGAACGCGCGGCGACTCGACGTCGTGCGTCTTGACGTCGACGACGCCGAGCCCGAGCGCGAACGGCGCGTCGAACTCCTTGAACAGCCGCAGGTCCTCGCCGCCCCGGCGCGCGAACTCGAGCGTGATCTGCCTGGATCCTGGCGCCTCGAGAATCGCCGGGAACAGATAACGGTAGCTGCCCTCCGAACGAGGGCTTGCCGTAGCGGTTGCCGTAGCAGACGTGCGAGCGTCACGCTGCGCGTCGACGCCCTCGACCATGGCGTTGATCGCGCTGCAGCGCCCACGGCAGATCCTCGGGGAACCCGGAGTAGTAGCGGCTCGTCGATCTGCAGCTCGCGTCGGCGCCCGCGCGGACCAGCTCTCGCAGCTCCGAGGTTCAGCACCGCGCCGGATCTCGAGCGCGAACGCCTCCTCGGTCGGGTAGTGCTTGTTGCTGGATGCGCTTGACGAGCGTAGTGCGGGCCCGGACACCGAGACCTTCGACCGGCGCTCCGTGAAGCGGCCGAGGAAGCGGACGTCCTCCGACGAGACCAGCGAGCGCCGGTCGCCAGCTTCGAGCGGCACGACGCTCTCGTAGAAGTCGTAGTAGAAGCGCTTCGAGCCCTGATCGACCTGCACGCCGGGCAGCCGCTCGGCGAAGTAGTCGATCATGTTGTCGCGCTGAGCCTCGCCGTCGGAGACGACGTCGATGCCGGCCGACCTCCTGGTCCTTGATCGCGGCCTTTGCGGACGGCGTCGTGCATCTCGTCGAGATCGTGGCGGCTCAGACGCGCCGCGACAGGTACTCGTTCTTCGCGCGCTCGAGCCACTCGGGCATCGAGTAGCTGCCGATCGACAGTCGGTGGGAAGGATGGGTAGGCCTGCCATGACTCTCAGTCGCGTTGTGTCGTGTAGAGGATGCTGGTCTTCGGTGCCCGGCCGATACTGGAACGGTGCGAAGTGCACGTCGTAGCCGGCGCGGGCGCCGACGGCCCGCAGCAGCGCGCCGTTGACCCACGTCACCAGCGAGCCGTCCAGCTTGCCGGGCCCGCGGAAGCTCTGCGATAGTCGTCCATCGTGGCTGACGAAGATGTCCTGCACCTGCAAATAGCCGCGCGGATGCAGCAGGGGCGACGGTGTTCACGAAGCTCTCCACGGCCCCGCGGGACGCGTGAAAGCGGATGTCCGCCGGCGCGGCCTCGAACAGCTCTCCAGAGTCCTCGCCGGTGGAGCCCGGCCGGCAGCGGCACGTCGGCGCTTCCCTCGACGCCGGAGGAGCCGTTCCTCAGGCACAGACCGTCCCAGACCGCACGCCAGAAGGCCACGCCGCGCTCGCGATCGCCGAAGATCCGGACCGGACTCGAGCAGCCGCTCCCACCGTCGCTCGCAGCGCCGACGGATCGAGGCCGTAGGCCGCGGCCACTGCGATGGGCGACCGGGCTCGGCAGACGCGCCCGGGCCTCCACGAGGTAGAGCAGGCCGTCCCGCCGGACGAGCTCGTCCACCGGCAGGTTGTCGTAGACGTTCGTGAGATGGACGTAGAGGATCTTGTAGCGGAGAAGGACGGGGCGCGGGGCGGGTTGGAGCGCGTCGGTGGCGATCATGCTCACGACGTCCCGGTGCGCCGCCACCGCGCTCGTGGCTGATCGGAGCGCGGGCATGGAATAGATCGGCGAGCAGGAAGCGCAGTCGAGGGTAGAAGCCCGTCGCCCGGGCTGCGTCGATCGCCGAACCGGTCAGGCAGAGCCCGGCGCGCGTGCCCCGAGCCGACGCCGATCTCGAGCGCGAAGATCTCGGGCGGCAGCTGGCCACGCTTGTCGAGCTCGACCAGGAGCGTCCAGAAGTCGGCCACCGCATCGGCGACCGCGGCGGCGGTCGTGCGCGTCCGATCGGCCGCTCGGCAGCGCCGCCTCGAACCCGCGACCGGACTGTCGCTCCCAGTCGGCGAGTCGCTGCCAGAAGAGCCGGTTGAACCGCCAGACGGCGCTCTCGCTGAGCGGCGCCCAGTCCTCGAGGACGACGCCGTTCCGCGTCTCGCGGCCGCTCGCGCCGGCGCCGACGGAGGCGAGCGCGTCGCCGACCTCGTCGAGCAATCGCTCCGCGCGCGCCCGGCGCAGGTCGACCGCGAGCTCGGCGAGCGCCATCCGCTCGCCGCGGGGAGTCGGTGGCGTGGCGGACCGTGACCGGCTCTCGAAAGTTCGCCCTGTACTGGATCAGTCCAGATGCAGGCGAGGACGCGGGAGACACCTCTGGATCGAGCCGGCCCCGGTCGACCAGCGCGAAGAGAGCCGCGACGACCTCGCCGATGCCGGTCTCACCGGGCTTCGGCAAGAGGTTGACGTGGATGATCACAGCGCCCATAGCACGCTCACTGGATCTTGTCATCGAAAATCGATGTTCTGTCGTGATCTATCGAGGCGCGGAAGTGGTCGCAAAACTGCCGCGGCCTTCGTGGAGCAGGACGCATGGGTCACCGAGTCGGAGACTCCCGCTCCAGCCCGCTGCTGGCCTCGGGAGTAGGATGAGTGCCAGCGGGCCTCGCGTAGATGTCCGAGGACCGCCCGGGGCGACCGACGCGTCCGCGCAAGCCCCGCGGGCGCATGGAGGGAACCGATGAGCACGGGAAGCAAAGTGAAGCCGGTGCCGGACGGATATCACAACGCCACGCCGTACATGATCGTCGACGGCGCGGCGCGCGCGGCTCGACTTCTACAAGCGGGTCTTCGCCGCGACCGAGCGCATGCGGATGCCCGGGCCGGGCGGAAAAATAGGGCATGCGGAGATCAGCATCGGTGATTCGATCATCATGCTGGCCGATGAGCACCCGGAGCGGGCGCACGTGGACCTCGGAAGTTCGGCGGCTCGGCGGTCGGCATCATGCTGTACGTCCCCGAGCGTCGACGCGACCGTGAAGACCGCCGTGGCGGAAGGGCGAGGTCCTTCAGCCCGTGCAGGACAAGTTCTACGGCGACCGGACCGGCACTTCATCGAGGACCCGTTCGGGCACATCTGGCACGTCGCGACGCACAAGGAAGACGTCGGAGGACGAGGTTGCGGCGTCGCGCCGCCGCAATGTGCCAAGTCCGGCTGATCCCCGGGCCGTCGACGGCCGGAGTGTCTACGAGTAGACGATGACGCTGCGCTTCGACCTCGCCCCTGCAGCATCAGATCGAAGGCGTGGTTCAGCTCGGTCAGCGGCAGCGCGCCGGCTGATCAGCTCGTCGAGGCGGTACTTGCCGGCCATGAAGAGGTCGATCAGCATCGGGCACGTCGGTGCGCTGGTGGCCGCCGCCGAACGAGCTGCCGGTGAGCACGCGCTGCTGCAGGAGCAGCGCCGGATCGATGGACAGGCGCGTGCCGGCCGGGCGACACGCCGACGACCACGGCAGGTGCCGCCGCGGTGGGTCGAGAGCGAGCGCCTGCTCGATCGTCTTCTGAGTGCCCACGACCTCGAAGGCGAAGTCGACGCCGCCGCGTGCCCGCTGAGCGCCTGGACGCGCGCGACCGGATCCTCGCGCGACGGCGTCCACCACGTGGGTCGCGCCGAACTCCTCGGCCCACGCGAGCTTCTGCGTCATCGACGTCGACCGCGATGATCTTGGCCGCGCCCACCAGCCGCGCGGCCTGGATGGTGTTGAGCCCGACGCCGCCGCAGCCGAACACGGCGACGCTGGCGCCCGGCGGCACCTTGGCGCGGTTGAAGACCGGCCCGGCGCCCGGCCAGCACGCCGCAGCTCACCAGGCAGCACGACGTCGAGCGGCGCGTCCTTCCGGATGGGGATGACGCTCTCCTCCGGCAGCACCGAGTGCGTCGCGTAGCCCGGCGACCTGAAGATAGTGGTGCAAGCGGCTGGCCGTTCTTCGCGGAAGCGCGACGGTGCCGTCGAGCATGAACCAGCGCGGCTTGTCGCGGAGCGCGCACATCGTCGGCTGGCCGCCGATGCAGTACCAGCAGCTTGCCGCACGACGGGATGTAGCTCGAGCAGACGTGATCGCCGGGCTTCACGGTCTCCACGCCCGGCCCGATCCTCTCGACGACGCCCGGCGCGCCTCGTGGCCGAGCACCACGGGCAACGGGTGCGGGTAGTCGCCGGTGATCACGTGCAGGTCGCTGTGGCAGACGCCGTTGGCGACCCACCGGACCTGCACCTCGTGCGGTCCGGGCTCCAGCAGCTCCACGTCTTCGACCACCACGAGGCTTCTTCGTCTCGTACAGGACCGCCGCCGTCACACGCATGATGAGCTCCCTTTCGATCAGCGTCGGATCTTTCCGCTCAGAGTCCTCGGGACCGCGTCGACGAGGGTGAACTCGAGCGGGACCTTGTAAGCGGAGAGCAGCCGGGCGCAGTGCGCCTTGGGGGGCCTCCAGGTCGGAGCGCCCGGTGTCCATGACGACCTCCGCGCACGGCACCTCACCCACGCGCGCGTGCGGCCGGCTGAAGACCCGCGATTCCTTGACCCCCGGGAACTGGTTGATGCAGTCCTCGACTTCCTCAGGGAAAGAACTTGAGACCCGCCACGAAGATGACGGTCTTCTTGCGACCCTTCAGGTGCAGGGCGCCCGTCTTGTCAGGAGACCGAGGTCACCCGTCAGAAACCAGTCGTTGGTCATGATCTGCTCGCGCCGCCGCCACGTCGCATAGTACGCCGAGAAGAGCCCGTCGCCCCGCACGCCGATCTCGCCCAGCTCCTCCGGCGGCAGGCGCCGGCCGTCGTCCGCGAGCACGGCGACTTCGTAGCCGGGAACCGGCCGACCGACGGAGGTGGCGGGTAGCCCTTCGGTTCCGAGATTGATGCACGGGAGCCCCGCCTCGATGATGCCGTAGGCCTGACCGACCGGAACGCCGTACGCGGACTCGAAGCGCTCCATCACCGCGGGCGAGATCGGCGCGGCGGTGGAAGGGTGACACGGATGCTCAGAAGCCGCTCGCTCGGCCCGAGGTTGGCCATGCGCTCGAAATGGAGCGGGCGGCATAGACCACGCTCGGCCTGAGACGCCGGATCGCATCGACCATGGCCTTCGGCAGCGTATCGGCGCAGAGCAGGATGTGCGCCCCCGCCCGGCACGTAGGCGACGATCGTGACGGCGAAGTGATAGGCGAGCGGCAGCACCCAGAGGATGCGATCTTCCTCGCGGAACCGGAGCACCCGGTCGGAGGCCTCGACCCGCGCGGCCGTCGCCGCGTGCGACAGCTACCACGCCCTTGCTCCGGGCGGTGGTGCCGGAGGTGAACTCGGATGAACGCGGGGTCCAGCGAAGTAGAACTCGGCCGGGGACCGGGCGCCACGATCGAGCCACGCGAAGGTGAAATCGCCGCACTCGCCGCCCTCCACGGCGGCGCGGCCGGCGCCGGGCGCCTGGCCCCCGGCCAGGCGAGGCAGCCGTTCAGCTGCACCTCGCGCACGATCTCGGCGATCTCCGTGGGCGTGAGGTTGCTGGCGAGCGGGACCAGGCACGCACCGGCGGCGAGGAGCCCGAGGCCGCCGGCACATACGCGATGTCGTTCGGGGCCAGGAGGCCGATCCGCTGACCGGCCTCCACGCCCTGGGCCTTCAGGAATGCCGCGACCCGCTGAGATTCGCGTGCGAGCTGCCCGTAGCTCAGCGAGCGGCTCGTCCGCACGTCGGTCAGCGCGCGCCGCGACGCGTAGCGCTCGGCCGACGCGTAGAGCAGGTCGACCAGGTTCATCGCGCCTCCGCGTGGCGCGCCGCCGCGCCGGCCGACTGCCTCGCCGGTGGCCGGGCGAGGTTCCGATCACGCGCGCCGAGCCGAGGGGCTTCGTGGGTGGCGCTCAATGCAGCGTCCGGCGACGAAGAGGTTGTCGAGGTCGCGAGCCTGAAGACAGCGGAGCGGAATGTCATCAAGAGCTCCCGTCCGGGAGGAATTCGTACGTGGCGCCGTGGCGCCCATCCTGCCACAGCTCGATGGGCCAGCTGGCCCGGGCGATTCCGTCGGAAAACTTCCGCCCGGACGGGACGTCGTCGCGGGTGAGCTGGTAGCGGCCGATCACCCGCGGCTCTCGCGCACGCCGACCTGGGGCGCGGCGTGGGAGACGAAGGCCCGCGCGAACGCCGGGAGCGTCTTGAGAAATTCGGTCACTGCGAGGCGCGGCGTCGCCCTTCCTGCTCGGCGAGCGTCAGGAAGTCTCGATTCGCCGGGAGCTCCTCGGTGATTCCGCTCAGCGTGAGCTTGCATACGACCTCGCCGGGCTGCGGCGACGGCGCCAGGGCGAGATTCGCGGCCCCCTTCGGCAAAGCGCCCCTCCTGCTCGGCGGTCGCCAGGAGCCGCAGGAGCGCCACCCGCGGGCCGGGGCCGAGGGCCTCGGTGTCGACCTGCTGCAGGACGAAGACCAGCGACGCGAGCTGGCGGTCCGGCAAGCGGCACCGTCAGCGTCGCCACGCCCGCGAGGTGCGCGACGGCGGCGTCGCCGCTCGTGTCCACGACCGCCCGCGCCGTCAGCTCGATCCGCCGCTCCCAGGTCGCGAGGCGCACCGCTTCGATCCGCCCTCCGCCCGTCTCGAGCCCGGCGACGAACGCGTGGAGATAGACGTCGAGACCTCCGGCCGAGGCGGTCAGCTCGTCGGCCAGGCAGGCGAACGCGAACGGGGTGTAGGGCAGGACGTGAGTCCGACCACGACGCACCGGCGCGCTGCAGCCGGGCATGGCTGCGAGCCGTTGCGCGACGGTCTCGGCGAAGCCCGGCGTTCAGCGGCTCTCGGAGGTCCGGACGAGGACGTGTGGTAGAGCCCGCAGATGGTGCTCACCATGCCTGCGGTCGCCATGCCGCCGAGGAAGCCGTAGCGCTCGACGAGCGCGGTGCGCGCGCCCGTCGTGCGCGGCCGCCGCCGGCGGCGGCCAGCCCGGCGGCGCCACCGCCCACGACCACGACGTCGTAGCTCAGTGACCGCTGGTCCATCCGGGACCGATCGTTAGGACTGGCTCCCACGTCGGCAGATGTAGGCCGCCATCGCCCCGCGCGGTCTTGATGTTCTCCTCGACGAGGTCCTCGTCGGGCATCCAGAAGCCGAATTCCGCTTCGATGAAGAGCAGCACCTTCAGGAGCGCCATCGAGGTCGACGCCGGCCATCTCGAGGTTGTCGTCGGGCTGCACCGGACGGCTGCTGGACATGATGTTGGTGTTGATGAAGGCCGTCACGGCTCTGGCGACTTCCTCGGGGTCGAGCCTCGAGAGGTGCCCGGTGGGCGGTGTTCACGGTATGAAGTCAGGCTCTCGCCGACATGGCTTGCTAGACACTACCGTCGTCGACCGCACGAGGTCAAGAGTACCAGGCGGCATCCGCTTGACTGGCGCGCGCGTCGCGGCTAAGCAGGAAGTGCCGTGAAGCGGGTTCGAACGCGCGTCGCCAGGCCGCAGTCCGTCGGGTTCGACGGCTACCACCGTCGTGACGTCCCGGCACCGGATCCCGAGCTGACGCAGGTGGGTCCCGGAACGCCGTGCGGCGAATACTTGCGGCGGTTCTGGCAGCCGGCGGCCTTCGCGCGCGATCTCGACGGCACAGTCCGCTGCGCGTGCGCATTCTCGGCGAGGACCTGGTGGTCTTCCGCGATCGCGGCGGGCGCGATCGGGGTGCTGCATCTGCACTGCGCGCATCGCGGCACGTCGCTCGAGTTCGGCATTCCCCTCGAGCGCGGCATCCGCTGCTGCTACCACGGCTGGGTCTACGACGTCGACGGCCGCTGCCTGGCGACGCCGGGCGAGCCGGCGGGCAGCCGTGCTCGTGCGAGCGGGTCGTGGCAGGGCGCCTATCCGACCCACGAGTTCTCGCGGGCTGGTGTTCGCCTATCTGGGACCGCCGGATCGACGGCCCGCGTTCCCGCTGTACGACAGCTACGACGTGCCGGGCTACCGGCTGATGCCGGCGGCGCAGTTCGCGCTGCCGTGCAACTGGCTCCAGGTGAAGGACAACAGCATGGACCCGGTGCACACCGCGTTTCTGCACGCGCTGAGCAGCGGCTACCAGTTCACCGAGGCGTTCGGCGTCGTGCCCGAGCTCGACTGGATGCACGACCGACGCCGGGCATGGTCTACATCGCGACGCGCCGGGTGGGCGACCTCGTGTGGGTGCGCGTCTGCGACTTCATGCCGCCCAACGTGCATCAGTTCACGCGCGAGATCGAGGAGGCGACGCGATGCCAAGCCGGCCAGCCGGCCCGTGATCATCCGCTGGGCGGTGCCCAACGACGACACGCACACGACGAACTTCGAGCTGGCGCCAGGTGGACCCGGCGTGGGGGCTCACGCCGGAGCAGGTGGCGCGGCCGGGCTTCGGACAGTCCGACGATCGCCCCTACGCCGAGCGGCAGCGCCACCCCGCGGACTTCGACGCCCAGTCGAGCCAGCGGCGCGATCGCGGTGCACGCGCTCGAGCACCTCGGCCTCGACCGGATCGCGGCGTCATCATGCTCCGGCGTATCGTGCGCGACGGGATCCGCGCGGTGGCGCGCGGCGCAGGATCCGTTCGGCACGCGCCGGCCCGACGGGAAGGTCGATCCGGACGTTCACGCAGGACCGTCGTGCTGCGCGTCCCGCCGGCGCCGAGCCCCGAGGCCGACCGGCGGCTCCTGCGGGTGCCACCGGCCGCTCCGTGCTGAACGGCAGAAGCTAGAGGCATGTCGAGGGGCGCCCCGGCTGCGCCGGGGCGTCTTCAGCGCGGGGGGCTTGGGGGCCTTCGAGGCCCCCATGAAGCAGAGCCGGGCCTCGTCGATCTTCAGGCCGAGGCGTACCGGCCGATCAGCTCGTAATGCGTGAGGCGCGCCCTGCAGGTGCTGGCGTGATCACGTGGATGTCCTGGAAGTGGCGCTGGAGCAGGTGGTCCTCGTAGGCGGCGGTCGCGCCGGCGAGCATTGTAGAGGCTGTCGACGACCTGCGCCGCGAGCCGGATCCGTGCGTCGTGGCCAGTCGCAGCGTTCGCGCGCATGGTCGAGCGTGATCGCGCCGGCCAGTGCCGCCGCCCAGATCTCGCGCACCGCCTCGAGTCAGGAACGCCCGTCCTGAGCGCAGCGCGGCCTCGCGCCTGGCCGACGGTCGACCTGCACCATCGCCTGATCGCGGAGCAGCCCCTGCATGGCGCGCGGCGTCTTGGCGCCGGCCAGCTCGCCGAACGTCTCGAGGCACGTGCGGCGCCATCCCGAACGCCACCGCGGCGTCGCCCGAGGCGAACAGCAGCGTTCGCGGAATCCGGTAGAGCGGCGCCGTCTTCGATGAGCGGCGCGGTCTGCGGAGAGCACCGTGCGCTCGGTCGGGCACGAAGACGTCGTTCACGGCGAAGTGATGCGTGCCCGTGCCGCGCATGCCGCGCACGTGCCAGGTGTCGAGCAGCTCGGCCTCGGCGACCGGCACGAAGAAGTAGCGCGTCTCCGGCAGATCGCCCTCGAGCCGGACCTGGCCGTTCTCGATGACCTGCGCGTGGGCCGCGACCCACGCGGCGTGGCGGCAGCCGGTGCTGAAGCCCTGGCGGCCCGGTGACCCGGTAGCCGCCCGGCACCACGATCGCCTTCGCGGTCGGCGGCCGGCGTGTTCGCCACGACGCGCGCGCGGCACGTCGATCCAGATCGTGCGCGCGACCGCGCGCGGCATCCGCGCCGCGTAGGTGCGCGAAGATGGCGCCCTGATTCACGGCACCAGCCGGTGCTCGCGTCGGCCTTGCCGATCTCCTCGATCACCTGGACGTAGCGTCGGCAGGTCGATCTCGCCGCCGCCGACGGCTGCGCGGCACCGCCAGGTGGAACAGCCCGGCGTCGGCCAGCGCCTCGAAGAGCGGGCGCGGCAGCTCGCGCCGCGCGTCGGTCTCGTCCGCGGCGGAGCGGATCTGGGGCACGAGCTTGCGTGCGGCGTCGAGCAACGAGCGGCCGTCGGTATTCAGGGGTGGGAGCTCGCGGACTAGGAGGCCGACCGCGGCCAGCGCGAGCTCGGCGATGTCGAGGGTCGTCACGCGGCGCAGCTCGCGGCGATACTTCGTGTCGTCGAACGGCCGGGCGCGGTGCATGGTGCACACGGTTGTCCCAGATCACGAGATCGCCCACCCGCCAGGCGTGGCGATAGACGAACTCCGGCTGCGTCGCGTGCTCCATCAGGTCGCGGAGGAGCAGTCGGCCCTCCGGGATCGGCCAGTCGATGATCCGCGACGCGTGGGACGCGAGATAGAGCGAACGTCGGTGCGAGCGCGGGATGGTGCGAACGAGCGGATGGACGGCGCCCTTCACCTTCTCTTGCTCGTCCGGCGAGAACTCGAAGCCGAGCAGGTCTGGCGCGAGTACGCGATCGGGTGATGGGCGCGTAGCCCCTCGAGCTGGGCCTTCGTCTCCGCCGGCAGCGCGTCATACGCCGCGCGCATGTCGGCGTACTCCGTGTCGGCCGGCACCGGCGGGACGACCCGCGCGTGGAGCATCGAAGTAGCGCCCCGGCGGATCCACGAAGCGAGGCGTCGGTGTGCCAGAGGCGATTGCCGAGCCGTAATGGCGCCGGCGATCGTCGGCCTTCATGATCTCGCCGTCGGCGTCGAGGTTCGAGATGTCGGAGAGCGCCTCGTTGCCGAGCCGGCTCTTCGTGAAGGCGCGGCTCCCGGTACCCTGGTGCAGGCCGACCGTCGAGCCGTTGCGCCGAACGCGAGCTGCTCGGCGTCGGAGAACGTCTGATCGCGGAAGACGAGAATGGCGTGCTCGTCCATCGCCGGCGCGGATCGCGGCCAGCGTGTCGGGAGTCGAAGACACCGCGAAGCTCGATCGGGCTCGATTCGCCCACGAAGTGCCGGTGGAGTTTACGGAATGTCAGGGCCATAGCCTCATGAGACTAGGACGACGGGGCCCGGCGAGTCAAGCGATTGCCCGGAGAAACTCGCCCGACGGGAGGGTTAGCGGAACACCCAGCGCCGGAGGGAAGTAATACTCGTTGAACGGACGGTCGTCCTGAACGGCGGGGACGCCAGAAACGAAGTTTTATTACTTCCGCCCTTCGCTAATGACTTCCTCCAGACGCTGTCGGCAGGTGCGCTCGGCGACCAACTCCTGCTGAAGCTTTCGCAAGTCCTCCGCCATCTGGGCCTTCATCGCATCGGCTTCATGAACTGCGCGATTCCGCTCATCGGTGGCTCGGCGTGCACGCTCGCCCCACATGAGATAGCCGGCACCGAGGCCGATCAGGAGCGCCACGACTGCGGCGATCACAGTGAGCTTCATCTGCGGGGCCTCCTTACTCGAGCGGCTCCGTCACCGGCTGGGCGGAACATGCATGAGGATGATCAGCCGCCACATTGCGCCGTCAAGCCGGGTTGGCCGTCAGCGCTCCGGAATGAACGGCCCGCACCTCTACCTCGGCGCCCTCGGTAATGGCGAGCATGCGCAGCGCGACCGGCGCGAGCTCGGCGCGCGGGCGTGGCATTGGCCGGAGCTCGATGCGGCGGTGAGGCTCGCGACCCAGGCGCGCGAGGGGCGCGCCCCGCGGAGTTATCCAGCTCGACGACGGCGCCGGCCTGCCGCGCCGAGCCGCGACGCGGTCTCGGCATCGAGGCCGGATGCGCGCGCCCGCGGCCGACGTCGAGGTCGGCGGCCCGGCCACCACACGCACCCGGAGCCGTGCGGCCCGGAGCACCGCCCGTCGCTCCGCGGTGGCAGCCAGATCCGGTGCGCCCTCGCGGAAGCACGACGCCGTAGACCGATTCTGCAGCCGCCGGCGTGACGTAGCCTTCGAGGACGTCGGCGACGACGCTGGCGGGTCGCGCTCGAGCGGATCGCCGTAGCCGCCGCCGCCGCTCGACTCCATGAACAGAAGTGTCGCCCGGCTCGAGGGGAAAGCCGCTCACCTTGCCGGGCAGCGGCGACGGTCTTGACGCGCCGACCGCCGCGCCGCACCCAGAAGCGATTCGTGGCCCCGGAGCCACCGCCGCACACGCCGAAGCGGCGGCAGCACCGCCTTCTCGGCGAGCACCGAGAGCTGAGCGCCCGAAGTCTGGATGCGCACCTCGCGCGTCAGCCCGAGGCCGCCGCGCCACCGGCCCGGCCCGCCCGAGTCCTCGCGCAGCGCCAGTGCGCTCGATGCGCACCGGGATAGAGCTGCTCGACCGCCTCGATGGGCTGGAGCGTCGTCATGTCGCTCTCGGTCCACGTGCGCACGGTGTTGCTGCCGTCGCCGCCGTCGAAGGCGCCGGTGCCGCCCGCCGGGTACTCGTAGAAGATGAAGCGTCTCGCCGGTGCGCGGGTGCGGGCCGCCGACGTAGCAGTGGTTGCCGCCGCCCTTCAGATCGCCGGCGACCTTGCCGTCGAGCGCCTGGGCGAGCGCGCCCATCACCGCCGACTCGACGCAGTACTTCACCTCGACCATGCCGCCGCACGGCGCGGGCGGATCGGCGTTCACGATGGTGCCCGGCGGCGTGATGACGGTCAGCGGGCGGAAGGCGCCGGAGTTCACGTCGGCGCCCGGATCGAGGAACGACTTGATGATCGTGAAGGCGCCGGTCGGCGCCATCGCGGGCCCGACGTTGGTGGGCCCGGCCGTCTGCGGCGAGGTGCCGGCGAGATCCACGGTGATCGTGTCGCCCGCCACGACGACCTTCGCGCGCACCGTGAGCGGCTCGAGCCGCTCGGTGCCGGCTCTCGAGGTGCGCCTCGTAGACGTACTCGCCCTCGCGCAGTCCGCGGATGGCGCGGCGCATCCGGCCTTCGGCGCGGTCCATCAGCTCGGCGACGGCGCGCGCGGATCGTCGCCGCACCGTAGCGCGCGGTCAGCTCCTCGATCCGCTCCGAGCGCCTTGCGGCAGGTGCCGAGCATCGCCTGGAAGTCGCCGCTGGCGCTCGCGGGGGCCGCGCATGTTGCTGAAGATCAGATCGAGCGCCGCCTGGTTGGGCCGGCCGCGATCCGACGATCTGGATGGGCGGGATGCGCACGCCCTCCTGGAAGATCTCGGTGGCGCCGCCGGAGAGGCTGCCCGGGCTCATCCCGCCCACGTCGCCCCAGTGGGCGCGCACCACCGGGAAGACGAACGATGCTCGCCGTCCGGCGCCAAGAGCGGGTAGATCATCGCCACGTCGTTCAGGTGCGTGCCGCCGGTGTAGGGCTCGTTGTGCAGGAAGATGTCGCCGGGATGGATGTCGTCGCCGAACTTCTCGCGCACCGCCTTCATCGACCAGCCGATCGGCACGATGTGGAGCGGGTGGTCCTGCCCCTGGACATCGGCGACGATCTGGGCGTGGCCGTCCATGAGGACGCAGGAGAAGTCCTCGCCCTCGTAGAGGATGGACGAGTACGCGGTGCGCACGAGCGTCACGCGCATCTCGCGCACGATCGAGACGAAGGCCTCGCGCAGGACCTCGAGGGTGATGGGGTCGATCAGCGCCACGGGCCTCGCGCTCGAAGCGCGAGGTTGCCGTGCTCGTCCACGCGCGCCGCCGCCAGCCCGGCGGCACGACCGGTGGTCGCGCCGAACTCCTCCACGATGGCGGGGCCGCGCAGCTCGGCCCGCTCGGGCAGCCGCTCGCGCTCCCACACCGGGCAGTCATGCGCGCGCGCCCGTCGAACCAGACGGGCCGCGCGCTCGACCGAGCGTCGTCGATCGACGCGACGCGCGGCTGCGGTACGCGCTCGCCGGCCGGCTTCGGGACCAGGCCGTAGGCGGTGAGCCGGGCGTTCACCAGCTCGATCGCGGCCTCGGGGTTCGCGTGGCCGTACGGCGCCGTGTGCTGGCGGTGGAACGTCGGCCTCGATGCGCGTCGAGCGCCAGCGGCGCGTCGGCGCGCCGACGGCCACGTTCAGCTCGAACGCCTGGCCGCGGTAGCGCAGGTCGAGCGAGCGGCAGGAGCCGCTGCTGCTCGGCGCGCGAAGCCTTCCAGCTCGAGCTGGTGCCGCGCCGCGCCGCTCCATCTCCGCGAACAGAGCGCCGCGCAGGAGGCGGCGCTCGCGCAGCGGCCCCACGCGCGTCCGGACGTCGTCGTGCTTGATGTCCGAGGCGAGGAGCCCGAGCGCCGAGAAGTTCCCGGGGTGGCGCGGCACGAGCACGCGCGGGATCCCGATCTCCTCGGCCAGCGCCAGGGCGTGCATCGGGCCCGCGCCGCCGAAGGCGATCAGCGTGAAGTCGCGCGGGTCGTGGCCGCGCTGGATCGAGATCTCGCGGATGGCCGAGGTCATGCGCGCGCACGGCGATCGTCACGATGCCCTCGGCGAGCGCCTCGACCGTCCGAGCGCGCCGCCCATGCGGCGCGCCGAGGTCGGCGACGGCCGCGCGGGCGCGCGCGGCGTCGATCGCGATGCGCGCCGCCGAGGCGCCTGGCCGTCCCGATGCGGCCGAGCACCACGTTGGCGTCGGTCACCGTCGGCTCAGTGCCGCCGAGGCCGTAGGCGGCCGGGCCCGGCGCGGCCCCGCGCTCCGCGGCCCGACCTGCAGGCTCCCGTCCACGTCGAGCCACGCGATCGAGCCGCCGCCCGCGCCGACCGCTGTGCATGTCGATCTGCGGCACCTTGACCGGGAAGGCGCCGACCATGCCGTCAGACGTCGTCAGCGGCGTGAGATCGCGCACGAGGCAGACGTCGGTCGAGGTGCCGCCCATGTCGTAGGTGATGAAGTCGCGCGACGCCGCGCGGCCGCGCCGACGAAGCACGCCTGGCTCACGCCGCCCGCGGGCCCCGAGAAGATCGTCTTGATCGGCAGGCGGCGCGCCGGTCTCGGTCGTCATCATGCCGCCGCTCGACGCCGACGGTGAGGACGCCGTGAGCGTAGCCGGTGGCGCGCAGCCGCTCCTCGAGCCCGGCGAGGTAGCCGTCCATGAGCGGCTGCAGATAGGCGTTGAGCACCGTCGTCGAGAAGCGCTCGAACTCGCGGTACTCGGCGACGACGTCGGCCGAGCAGGACACGGGCAGCGCCGGGTACGCGGCCCTTCGCCGCGTCGGCCACGGCGCGCTCGTGCGCCGGGTTCAGATAGGCGTGGAGCAGGCACGACTGCGAGCGCCTCGGCGCCGGCGGCCGCTGCGCGCGTCGAGCGCGCGCTCGACGCTCGCCGCGTCGAGCGGCACCAGGACCGCGCCGTCGGCGCGCGAGCCGCTCGACGACCTCGAAGCGGTGCTTGCGCTCGACCACCGGCTTCGGGCGCACGAAGGTGGGCACGAAGAGCGCCGGGATATTGCGCTTGGTGCGGCCGATCTCGATCAGGTCGCGAAAGCCGGCGGTCGTGAGGATGGCCACGCGCGCGCCGCGCCGCTCGAGCACGGCGTTGGTGCCGACGGTCGTGCCGTGGACGAGCCGCCGCACGTCGCGGCCCGCGATGCCCAGAGCGCTCGAGCCCGGCCAGCACCGCCGCGGCCTCGTTCCGCGGCTCGGACGGCACCTTGGTGACGACGACGCGGCCGGTGGCCTCGTCGACCGCGGTCAGATCGGTGAAGGTGCCGCCGACGTCGATGCCCGACGATGAACATACGCGCGAGATGATAGCATCGTGCCGACAGCGGGAGGCGCGACCATGGCCACGAGCGGCGAAGCGATACAGACACCTCTGGACGCACAAGACTCAGGACCACGCCTGGCTCGCCGACGAGGAGCTCGTGATCGAGCGGGCCGAGGGCGTGTGGGTGTGGACCGAGCGCGGCAAGAAGCTGCTCGACGGCTTCGCAGGCCTGGCGGTGGTCAACGTCGGCCACGGCCGGCGTGCGAGATCGCCGAGGCGATCGCCGAGCAGACGGTGCGCCTGGCCTACTATCCGACGACGCGGCAGTTCTCGAACCGGCCTGCGGCGCGGCTGGCGGCGAAGCTCGCCGCGCTGACGCCGGGCGATCTCGAGTATTCGTTCTTCGCGGTCAGCGGCGCCGAGGAGCCAACGAGCGCGCCATGCAGATGGCCCGCCACTACTGGCTCGCGTCGGGCAAGCCGACCAAGCACAAGGTGATCTCGCTCGAGGGCGGCTACCACGGCGGCACCACCGGCACCTTCGCCGTCTGCGGGCTGCCGCACATGGTCGAGCCGTACGCGGCCCTGCACGTGCCGGGCTTCGCCAAGATCGCGCCGCCGTACCCGTTCCGCGACCGCGGGCAAGGGGACCGACGAGGAGCTGGTGCAGCGCCGCGCCCGCGAGCTGCGTCGAAGCGATCGTCGCCGAGGGGCCGGAGACCGTGTCCGCGGTCATCATGGAGCCGGTCATCTCCGTCGGGCGGCTTCATCATGCCGCCCATCGGCTGGCTCCGCGCGGTCCGCGCCATCTGCGACGAGCTCGACGTGCTGATGATCGCCGACGAGGTCATCACCGGCTTCGGCCGCACCGGCCGCTGGTTCGCCGTGCGAGCACGACGGCATCGTCCCCGACCTGATGACCGTCGCCAAGGGCATCACGTCCGGCTACATCCCGCTCTCGGCCGCCATCGCGCGCGCGCCGGCTGGCCGACGCCTTCGCCGACGACGCCACGCAGGAGAACGTGCACCCCGGCACCTACGCGGCGCACCCCGTCGCCTGCGCGGCGGCGCTCGCCAACATCCAGATCATGGAGAAGGACAACCTGGTGGCGAACGCCGCGGCGATGGGCGCGCGCCTGCTCGACGAGCTCCAGCAGGCGGTCGGCAAGAAGCGCATCGTCGGCGAGGTGCGCGGCCGCGGGCTCATGGTGTGCGCCGAGCTCGTGGCGCCCGACGGCTCGGGCCGGCCGCTCGACAAGGAGCTGATCGCCCGGCTCGATCGCAAGACGTGGGACCGGGGCGCCATCGTCTCCGCGCGCGGCCAGGTGGTGAGACTCGCACCGCCGCTCTGCATCTCCCCCGCGGAGGTCGATCAGCTCGTGGATATCGTGGCTGCGAGCATCGAGGAACTGGAGGCCGAGATAGCCTGACTCAGAAGCCCGACACCGTCGATTGTCGTCGCGGAGGCGTTCATGCGGACTATTCGAACTACTGCACGCGTGTTCGGGGTCGCGCTGCTCGCGGCGGTGATGTCAGCGTCCGGTTCGCGCGTGGCCGCGAACGCGGCGATCGATCCGGAGGTGCTGGTCGCGTGCGAAGCAACATGGCGGGCGTTTTACGATGGGGACGTGAAGGCGCTCGGCGACCTGCTGCCAGAGGACTTCATCGGCAACATGAACGATGCCCTTCACGAATCGAGCCAAGGTACTTGATGCCTCGCGAGCGTTTCGTGAACGAGGCGGTCGACTGGTCCGCCTGACGTTTCCTGAAACGCAGGCGCAGCGGTTTGGCGATGTCGTCGTGCTCTACGAGCGCTTCGAGGTGGTGATTCACCCCACCGCGTCTCGATGCGGATGCCCGGCGATCGTTCCATCCTTTTGAGCATCTTGCTCGGCGCGACCACCCAGACTTCACCCAGAATTGCCCAGAAAGTTGAAGGCCTCCGTTTGAAGGCTACTCGATAACGTCCACCGATGAACCATTGGTTGGCGCGACCCTGGAACGAATCGCGCGCCCAGACGTTGGCACAGGTGGGACATGCCAATGCTTCCCGGAGGTGACACCTTGCTAAAGCGCGTCGCGATGATGCTGTGGGTCGTGGTCCTGATCGGCGGATGGGCAGTCGGGATGGGCCCGCTCTCGGCCGCCGGAGCGCCTAAGGCCTATGTCGGGCTCTTCAAGGACGATGCGGTGGCTGTCATCGACACCGCCCAGAACAAGGTCGTCGGCACCATCGCGGTCCCCAAGGGGCCGCACGGGCTCGTGGCGACGCCAGACGGCCGCAAGGTCTACGTGAGCAGTGACGGCGCCTCGACGGTGAGCGTCATTGACACCGCCGCAGACCGTGTCGTCGCGAGCATCGACGTGGGCGCGAATCCTCATGGCCTTGCGGTCTCGGGCGACGGGAGCCGGGTGCTCGTCTTGGGCTGGGGCTCGAATCGCGCGCTGGTCATCGAGACGGCAACGGATCGCGTGATCGGCGAGGTGCCTGTCGCCCAGCCCCACAACGGCACGCTGAGCCGGGACGGGCGCACAGCGTGGGTGGCCTCGCAGCAGCAGGGCGCCACGGCGCTCGTCCGCCTGGATCTCACCACATGGAAGGAAGTGGCGCGGGTACCGCTGGACAAGACGCCCCGCGGGCTCGAGCTGAGCCCGGACGGCCGACGGGTCTTCTTCACCCTCGCAGGCGTCAACGCGATCCAGGTACTGGACACCGCCACCAACCGGATCGCCGCACAGATCCCGGTGGGCGCCTCGCCGCACTACGCGCCCTTCACGCCCGACGGCCGCTGGGCGCTGGCCGTGGTCCAGGGGCCCGGTGAGCTCGCCATTCTTGATACCGCGAACAACACGCTGGCCGGCACCGTCGCCGTGGGCAAAGCCCCGCACTGGAGCGCGTCGAGTTCTGATGGCCGCACGGCCTACGTGACCAACGAAGGCTCCAACGACGTCTCGGTCGTGGACCTCGCGAGTCGCACGGTGACGGCCACCATCCCCGTCGGCAACGCCCCGCGCAAGATCGCCGTGCAGCCGGGCTCGGGCGCGGCAGCCACGCCGCCCGCGCAGACGTCGAGCCGCCGCCTCGCCGTCCGGCAAGAGCAGAGTCCGTCACGCTGGGCGGCGTGGCCTATGCCGACCATGGCACCAAGGACGTGCGGACCTTGTCGAAGCTAGAGCTGGAGGCCGACGACTACTACTTTTCGCCGACGTTCCTGCAGGGCAAGCCTGGGCAGAAGCTGACCCTGCTCGTGGAGAATGAGGCGAGCACGCTGCACAACATCAGCATTCCCGCGCTCGGCATCGACAAGGACATCCCGCCCAAGGGCAAGGTACAGGTGGACGTAACCTTCCCGGCCTCGGGGATGCTGGCGGTCTCCTGCAAGTTCCACGGGCCGCTCGGCATGAACGGCCAGCTGCTGACCGGTGGCGCCGGGCCCGGTGCGCGCTAGGTCAGATCGACCTCGAACCTTGCGGCGGTCAGTCTGGTTGAGCGTCCCCGCTACATCCCGCCGCCACTTCCGCCACCACCGCCGATCCAGTCGAACGAGGCACCTGCACGCGGTAGCTCGTCGCTTCGAGGCACAGACGCGCCGAAGTAGGCGCGGCACCCTGCTGGGAACTGCGCCGAGCACCCACACCGTCGAGTTGCCAACGGCCTGCGCTTCCGAGGCGTCGAGGCCCTCGATCTGAAGGGTCATGCGATCCGCGGTCTGCATGGCATCGTTATAGACACAACCGTCGATCGCCGGCCCTCTATCCTGCCGCGCGTCACCTGCCACTCGAGCCGGAAGTGGCGCTCGATGCTTCATCCCCTCCGTGAATGAAAAGCTGACCGACCAGGCCCCGAGAGCCGCACGGTGCCGGGCGACTCTACAGAGCCCGGAATCATCGCGTCAACGTTTCTGGGGAGATACACGATCGAGCAGGCGCGGGGCCGGACCGGTCGCGTCAGGTCTGGATCAGTCGCGTGTCGCCCGGTTTCATGAGGTTCGCGGTCACGCCAGGGGCGATGCTCGCGAGCGCGCTGCGGAAATCCTCGCTCGCGCTCGTGCCGAGCACGAGAGCTGTTGTGCGCGAAGTGCACCGGCACGGCCTGCGACACGCCCATCCACTCGCAGGCGCGCGCGGCGTCCTGCGGGCCCATCGTGAACGGGCCATCGCCCACGCAGACGATCGCGAGGTTCGGCTGATAGCGCACACCGAGCACTTTCATTTCGCCGTAGAGGTCGGTGTCGCCGCTCAGATAAGCGCGCAGGCCCCCGATGTCCAGCATGAATCCCGCTGACGGGAACCCGTGCAGGTTGGAGTGGACGGCCGGCACCAGACGGACGGTCATCGCGCCGTGCCTCGCGGCTGCCGCCGAAGTTGATCCCCGCGCCGGAGTTCACGACCACCTTCGCCGGGTCGAGGCCAGCGGCCTTGAAGTCGTCGACGAGGCCCTTGCGCAGGAGATCGCTCTGGCCGGCCGTCATGACGGGGAGCCCGGCCGCCGTGAGGCCCTGGAGCATCTCGAAGTAGTCCCCGATGTGATCGCCGTGATCGTGCGTCAGGAGCACGAGGACGGCCTCGGGCTTCTTGCCCGCGACGTACTGCACGAAGCCGTCCTTGGACGCGTACTCGGGCGGCTTCGACACTTCGAAGCGGGTCCACCCGGCGTTGTTCCACACCCAGGCGTCGAGATAGGCGATCTGCTTGTAGTCGGGTGTGGCGAGCTCCGCGACCCCGCCGCCGAGCCAGCGCACGGAGACTTTGCCGCCCGTCCTGCGCCCGCCCGCGCTGCCGGGCGCGGTCTGGGTCGCGGCGCCGCACGCGGCCATCGGCCAGCCCCCGCCGAGCACCAGCATGCCGCGGAGCAGCGCGCGCCGGCCGATCCGGCCTGCGCTCAAATCCGCCACAATCCACCGCCCAGCGGCTCCATAGTGATCACCTCGCCACGAAAGTGAGCTCCGGGCGGATCGTATGCGCGTGCGCGCGGTGAATCAACGACCGATGATCGGTGTACGATTACGCTGGGGTCCGACGCCGGTGCGGGTGAACCTCAAGTCGACTCGAAAGGGGGAAACAAATGAGCCGCTTCGCCCGACTCGCCGGGGTTCCATTCTTGGCACTGGCCGTGTTCGTCGGGGCTTCAGCTTGTTCCCGGCAGGAGTCAGCGGAGAAAGCGAAATCAGCGCCCGAGGCGCCGGTGACGGCGGGATACGAGTCTGCGATCGCGGCGCATGCCATGAAGCCGATCTTCAGGCCGAACGGAAGCGCCCCAGCGGTCTACGGGCCGGGGGATATCTACAACTTTCTCGCCACAGGCGAGGAGACGAACAACTCCTTCTTCCAATTCGAAGCCATCGTGCCGACGGGAGGGGGCCCTCCGCCGCACATCCACAGCCGCGAGGACGAGTCGTTCTATGTCGTCAGCGGCAGCTTGGAGATGGTGCTCGGCGATTCGACCTATCAGGCCAAGGCCGGTGATTTCGTCTTCATTCCCCGCGGGACCGTCCACAGATTCAGAAACGTGGGCACCGGCACGGCCATTCAGCTGGTGACGTTCGTGCCGGCCGGAATGGAGAAGTACTTCCGTGAGGTCTTTCCTCCCGTGGTGGACCGGAAGGCTTCGCCGCCGCCGACCACCGATGCGCTGATCCAGAAGTTGAAGGAAGTGGCGCCGAAGTATGGGTTGGAGTTTCCGGCGGCCCCGGAGGCCGGGAAGAAGTGAGATGGAGCCTCGACGGGGAACGTGGTAGGTCTGAAGCATCGAGGAGTGTGATGTTGTTCAAGCGCTGGGCCGCGAAACTTCTCGCATGACCTCGCGATCGACCTGGGCACGGCGAATACGCTGGTGTTCGTCCGAGGCGAGGGCATTGTCATCAATGAACCCTCGGTCGTGGCGATTCATGAGGCCGATCAGTCCATCGTCGCCGTGGGGCGGGAAGCGAAGGCGATGGTCGGGCGCACGCCCGGCAACATCCGCGCCATTCGGCCGTTGAAGGACGGGGTGATCGCGGATTTCGACATCACAGAAAAGATGCTGGGCGTACTTCATCGCGCGGACGCATCGGTGGCATCGCACGGTCCTTCGACCACGGGTCGTGGTGGCGGTTCCCTCGGGGATCACGCAAGTCGAGCGGCGGGCCGTCCGCGACGCCGCGATGCACGCCGGGGCCCGCGACGTGTATCTCGTTGAGCAGCCTGTAGCGGCGGCGATGGGGGCCGGGCTGCCGATCCAGGAGCCTGGCGGCAGCATTGATCGTCGACATCGGCGGCGGGACCACCGAGGTGGCGGTGCTTTCGCTGGCGGGGTCATCTACTGCAAGTCGGTGCGGATCGCGGGCGACAAGATGGACGAGGCGATCCAGCAGCACATTCGGAAGCACTATAACCTTCTGATCGGCGAGCGTCGGGCCGAAGAGATCAAGATCAACCTCGGGTCGGCCTACCCTGGGGAGGGTGAACAGCGCACCATGGAAGTGAAGGGCCGGGATCTCGTCGATGGCTTCCCGAAGAGCGTCGTCCTCGGTGAGGACGACATCCGGGAGGCGCTCAGCGACTCGTGTGACGACCATTGTCGAGACGGTGCGCACCTGTCTCGAGCAGACCCCCAGAACTGGCCGCGGATATCGTCGATACGGGCATCGTCATCACCGGCGGTGGTAGCCTCCTTCGCGGGCTGGACCGGCTGCTCAGGAAGGAAACCCGACTTCCCGTGACGGTCGCCCAGGACCCGATGTCCTGCGTGGCCCTGGGGGTCGGGAGGATTCTCGATGAACTTGAGCTCCTGAAGAAGGTCGCCATGCCCGCCTGAGGATGCTTTAGGCGCCTTCATTCGCCTTTGCTGCGTCGATCGTAGGAGATGGCATAGGCGGCCGACCGGGCCAGCAGGATCGGGTCGGCCGAGAGGTCGATGCCGTCCGTCCTGTTGGTCGGGTCGAAGATGAGGCGCTGCTCGTCGGCCGCGCTCGTCGAGGAGATGCCGATGACTTCCAAGACGCCCCAGCTCGACCACGGGCCGACCCTCAGGCCACAGGGCGGTGACGTCGTCCGTCGGGTCGCCGGCCTCGGCCAATTGCAGGAGCAGCCGGAACGCCACCGGACCGGTCCGCAACCGGCCTTCCAGCTCCTCGCGCAGGAAGCTCGGGCTTCGCTTTGCCGGCGTCGTCGGGGAGAGAAAAGCCTCGCCTGCCTGCGGCACGAAGCGATAGCGGCCGAATCGGCTCGCGCCATTCACAGCGGTGAAGCGGAAGGCGTGCTCGGCATGGTAGATCGTTTGCGCATAGCTGGCCGGCACCGGCTTCTTCATCAGCCGCTCGACGAAGGCGCGTCCGGCGGGATGGCCGGCGAGAAAGCGTGGAACCGCATCGGGGTCGGGCCGGCCGCTGCCCGGCTCGGGGAGCTGAGCTCGAAGGAACTCGAGCAGCTCCTCGGGCGTCCGCGCGATGAACCCTTCGACGGAGTTGGCGAGGATGTCGGCGCTCTTGCCATCGGCGAGTTGAAACTTGACTGCGATCGAGCGCACGTTGGGGACACCATCGTGCACGTCGGGGTTCCCGTTGGAATTGGCGAACCGGACGATCGTCGGCACCGATTGACCGGTGAAATGGGGCGCCCGAGTGATGCGGGGAGCATCCGCCGAAGCGCGAAACGTTCCCGAACAGACGAGGCCCTTGGCGTGGACGGGACGGAAGCCAGGATGTGGGCCGGCCAGCGTCCTCATGGCTTCGACTATCTGACGGATGACGGGTTCCGGTGTGGCCGATGTAGACATACGCGTCTCCTTTCCGGCATCACTGGCTGGCCTTGTAGAAGAAGTAGTCGGCGCTGTAAGGAACCAAGGCCTTCTTGCCGGTGTCTGCCGCCGTGGCACACGTGCTGGAGGCCGGCGCGACGCCACCGGAGGTATCCAGGCGTTGGATGAACGTCGTCTTCGTCAGCGTGTCATGCCGCCAGTCGGTCCAACTTGGGTTCCGGCAACAGGCAGCAGCAGCCACGGAATCGCGCCGGCAGCGACGAAGGCCTGGTCTGTAGAGGATCGGGCCGGGGGGCACAGGTGCTGTTGACCCACACCGTGCTTGTATCCCGGGAGTGCTGCCACGTGGGACGCGGTGTGCCTCCCTCGTCCGGGATTGGGGCTGAGAAAGTGGGTGATGATCTGCTTGTCGTGACCGACGTCGATATCGAACAACGCATCTGCGGCGCGTGGAATGCCGGGCGAAGCCGGAGGCGGACACATCGCCGCAGGGTGATCGCGTTTGGGCACGGCAGGCGATGCCAGTCCGCGTCCCGACCGCGTGACCTTCAGGTACACCTGGTTCCCCACCGGCACCTCGAGATTCGCCGGCACGGCGGGCACGACAATGACACCTTTGGGATCGGCGGCGGCCGGCCGCGGCTGTGAGACGGCATCGTTAGGCTGCGCACAGCGCCACGGCGCTACACCGTACGCAGCGGAACGGTTCATACATTTCTCCTTTCGTCGCGGCCTTTGCGGTCACGAGCGGCTTCAGGACCAGGACCGCCAGAGGGGCAACGTGAGCGCGAGCGAGTGCGGCTGTCCCTGCCACGGTCTCGGCTCGGCCCACGCGCCACCCTCGTTTTCCGAGGTTGCTGCCGCCATACTCGCCCGCGTCACTGTTGATCAGCTCTCGGTAATAGCCCGGCCACGGGACTCCGACCCGGTAGGCGTGACGTGCCACCGGCGTGAAGTTGCATACGACGAGCACGAAGTCGCCGGCGTCTCGGGCGCGTCGCACGAACGACACCACGCTCTGCTCCCAGTCGGCACAGTCGATCCACGCGAACCCGGCCGGGTCGGCGTCGAGCTCGTGGAGCGCGCGCTCGCGCCGGTAGAGCGGCTGAGGTCGCGCACCAGTCGCTGGAGCCCGCGGTGGTAGGGGCCCTCGCCGAGCAGATGCCAGTCGAGGCTCCGGTCGTGATGCCACTCGCGGCGTTGCCCGATCTCGCCGCCCATGAAGAGGAGCTTCTTGCCAGGGTGCGTCCACATGATACGCGTAGAGCGGCGCGAAGGTTCGCAAACTGTTGCCAGTCGTCGCCGGGCATCCTTGGCGAGCAGCGAACTCTTGCCGTGCACGACCTCGTCGTGCGAGAGCGGCAGCACGAAGTTCTCCGTCCAGGCGTACAGGAGGCCGAAGGTCAGCTGGTTGTGGTGATACTTCCGGTGCACCGGATCGAGGCTCATATAGTCGAGCGACGTCGTGCATCCACCCCAGGTTCCACTTGAAGCCGAAGCCGAGCCCGCCGAGGTACGTCGGACGCGAGACCATCGGCCACGAGGTCGACTCCTCCGCGGCGACGATCACGCCTGGATAGGTGCCGTGGACGACCTCGTTCATGCGGCGGAAGAAGCGCGACGGCGCCGAGGTTCTCGCGTCCGCCGAACTGGTTCGGCACCCACTCGCCCGGCTTGCGCGAGTAGTCGAGGTAGAGCGTCGAGGCGACGGCGTCGACCCGCAGACCGTCGGCGTGATAGCGGTCGAGCCAGAAGAGCGCGCTGTCGAGCAGGAAGTTCGCGCACCTCGTTGCGTCCGTAGTTGAAGATGAGCGTGCCCCAGTCGGGATGCTCGCCGCTGCCGCGGGTCGGCGTGCTCGTAGAGGTGGGTGCCGTCGAAGTAGCCGAGGCCGTGCGCGTCGCGTCGGGAAGTGCGCCGGCACCCAGTCGAGGATCACGCCGATGCCGCGCCGGTGGCAGATGGTCGACGAAGGCCATGAACTCCTGCGGGCGCGCCGTAGCGGCGCGTCGGGGCGAAGTAGCCGATGGTCTGATAGCCCCACGAGCCGTAGAACGGATGCTCCATCACGGGCAGGAGCTCGACGTGGGTGAAGCCCATCTCGGTGACGTAGTCCGCGAGCTGTCGCGCCAGCTCGCGGTAGTCGAGGAAGCGATCGCCCTCCTCGGGCACGCGCCGCCACGAGCCGAGATGCACTTCGTAGATCGACAGCGGCTCGTGGAGCAGGTGGCGCCGGGCGCGCGCGGCGAGCCAGGCCTCGTCGCCCCATCGGAAGTCGTCGAGGCTGGCCACGACCGACGCCGTACCGCGGCGTCTCCGCCTCGAAGGCGAGCGCATACGGGTCTGACTTCAGCGCGAGCGGCTGCACGGAGGGCCCGCGGATCTCGAACTTGTAGCGGTCGCCCTCGACCAGCCCCGGCACGAAAATCTCCCAGATGCCGTTGGCGGGATGAAGACGCATCGGATGGCTCCGGCCGTCCCAGTCGTTGAAATCGCCCACGACGCTGACACGCCGAGGCGCTCGGCGCCCACACCGCGAAGGCGACGCCGGTCACCCCGTCGAGCACGGCCGGATGCGCACCGAGCTTCTCGTAGGCGCGGTAGTGCGTGCCCTCGGCCAGAAGGTGGCGGTCGAAGTCGCTTAGCAGCGACGGGAAGCGGTACGGGTCCTCGATCTCGGGTGATGTGGCCGTCATGCGTCACCTCGAGCCGGTAGGCGAACAGGTCACGCCGGTCGGGCAGCACTGTTTCGAAGAAACCCGCTGGGTGCAGCCGCTCCATCGGAGTCGGTGGCGCGTCGGCGGGCAGGACGCGGACGGCGGCCGCGCCCGGGCACCATCGCCCGCACGGCCACGCGCTCGCCGTCCGGCGTCCGCAACGCAGTGCGGACCGAGCACGGCGAAGGGGTCGCCGTGCTCGCCTTCCACGACTGCGCGGATTGCGTCCTGGTCCAGCGTCATACGTGACAGGGAGCCGTCGACGCGCTGTCCACGCCGTGATTCTACCGCGGGCACCGTCGACAAGTTCCAGGGGCACGAAGCGCCCGTGGTCTTCTACCCATGGGTCTGGCATGATCAAGCCTCCGAGAGGGATTGAAATTGAGCGCCAGTAAGCCAACGCCTGACGACACGGTGCAGGAGGCTGTCGCCATGACGCGCGAGCGAGATCGTGCGGCGCGCCTTCAAGGCGTTTTCGCGCCGACGCGCGGAGGCCGTGCTCCGCTTTGACCCTCCGCGGTGGCAACGCTGTCGACGGCTACAATGAGGCCGAGCCCTTCGACGCCGCGCGCGCGATGAGCCAACCGACCGCGTACGTCGAGGGGTTTGCCTTCTGGGGCTTGGCTACCTCGACGCGCAATCATGGCGGCACTATCTCCCTCGACTCATCGACTACGCCTTTCGGCGTCCGGCCGATCCCGCGATGGCCGTGGAAGCGCTGATCCGTTCGCTGCGGCCGCCGGATCGGTATCCACCCCGCCTCGGGACGTTGACCGCCGACCAGGAAGCGGTCGTCGTTGCCTTCTCGAAACGCTCGCGCTCGGCGACGGCAGCGGTCATGTGCAGGATGACGCGCAGCAGGCGCTGGAGGAATGGTGGCTGCCCGGCGCGCGCCACCGGCCGCGACCCGAAGATGTGGCCGCCCTCCGCGCCGCACCGGCGACCTATCGCGACGTCGAGAGACCGGGGTACGCCTGACACTCCCCGCCGCCTTCGCGAGCAGCGGAGCGCGGCACATCCCAGAGGAGCTCCGGACCGTCGAGGTGTAGCGGCCTGCTCTGCGGCGACGCGCCTACGATGGTGGCCGTCAATCTTCACGCCGCTGGCCGGTCGACATCTCCGCCAGATCACGGAGCGGGCAGCGGCGGGTCTCCGGGCCGCGAGCGATCGAACCGCGCAGCGCGCACGTGCCCGTGGCGACGCGATCAAGAGCGTCTCGACGGTCTGACGCGCGGCAACAGCCCCGCGGAGCCTGAGCGCATCACGATCGTCGCCGCCGTCGCTGGCCAGGAGGTTGTCTTGCTCACGGTTCGGGCTGGCCGCGGGATGACGTCGAGGCCGCGATGGAGCGGGATCGTTGGAGCGTTCGAGATCCGCAGCGGATGATCTCGCGCGACGGGCTGCCTCTTCACATCGTCTGGGCACCGGTGTCTCAGAAGTGCGGCGTTGGCCGGGGCTTTCCTTGCTGGTGTGCAGTCCTGGGGAGGCGTTTATGTCGGACCCGAAATCTGGCTTGATCGCGGCGTTGCATGCGGACTGGCCCATCTGCTGACCGTGCCGAGGAGCTCAGTTTGTATGGCCAGTTCATCGGCGATTGGGACACGGATATCGTCGCGTACACGCCGGACGGCGCCCGCCATCAGGGTCAAGGTGCGAGATCCATTTCGGCTGGATTCTCGAGGGCCGGGCTGTTCAGGACATCTGGATGATCCCGCAACGTAAAGATCGCCGTCCGGGTGCACGGTCATGCCGGTGACCGGCACTGGTACGGCACGACGATCCGAGTCTATGATCCCGTCCTCGGCGCGTGGCGCATCTGGTGGATCGATCCTGCTACCAACGCCTACTACCAGCAGATCGGTCGCAAGCAGGGCGCGGACATCGTGCAGGAAGGTGCGACGGAGACGGGCGCGTTGTCGCGCTGGAGCTTCACGGAGATTACACGCGCTCCTTCCACTGGAAAGGCGAAGTCTCGATCGACAAGGGAGCGTCGTGGCGACGGGCCGTCGAGGTCTTTGCGCGGCGCACCCAGGCGAACGCCCCCGTTCGAGTTTGTAGACGCCCCTTCCGTCGCGCGAGCGACCGGTGTGCCGTGGGTTGTCGTCGCCTCGGACAGGATGTCACGCACTACCGGCCGCGTCCCGCAAGTGGGTGATTTCCGGGGCCCGTGATATGGAACGCCGCTTGCCAGTCCATGAGAGCCGATTCGACTTCGCGACGCGCCGGCGGCCCCTCGCCAGTCTGGAGGCAGACCGTGAGAGTCAGAGACGCATTCATTCTCGTGATCGCCCTCGTGCTGATCGCGCCAGCGTCAGGGAACGCTCAGGCGCCGGCATCCAAAAGCATCGGACATCATCGTCCTCTTCCGGGACGGCGTGACGGCAGCTGAGCGCGAGCGCCTGGTGCGGCAATCCGGCGGCGTGGCGACGCGTCATTTCCGGAACGTGCCGGCGTCGGCCGCGCGCGTCGGGGCGAGCGCCCGCGCGTTCCCGGAGGCGGCATCCCGACGTCCTCTCCGTGGTGCCCGACCGCGAGGTCGAAGCTCGGCAAGCCGACCGGCGAGCGGCTCGGCGACGGCGGGGCAGGTGGTTCCCGCGGGTGTGATGCGCATCGGTGCGCAGCCGAGTGCCGTGGCCTTCACGGGCGCACGGCGTCGGCGTGGCGATCGTGGACACGGGGATCGACTTCCAGCGCCGATCAAGGACGGCATTCGCACCGTCGTCGCCGCCACGTGCTTCACCGCGTGTACGCGGCGTGCCAGGACGACGAGGCACGGCACCCACGTGGCCGGCATCGTGGCCGCGGCCAGCAATGACATCGACGTCGTCGGCGTGGCGCCGGGCGCGCGACGCTCTATGCGGTCAAGGTCCTGGACCGCCGCGGCCGGGCAGCGACGCACCGTATGCGCGGGCCTCGACTGGATCGCGGATAGCGCGACCCAGGTGTCGCCGCGCGATCCGCGTGGTCAACATGAGCCTCGGGCGCCGGGGAACTCTTGACGACAACCCCGCGCTGCGTGCCTCTGGTGCAGGTTGTGGTTGCCGGCGCTCACGTGTAGGTGGTCGCCGCCGGGAACGACAGCACGCTGGAGTGTGAGCGACCAGGTGCCGGCCACGTACCCTGAGGTCATCTGCCGTGGCCAGCACGACGGCGACGGCGGGCAGCAGCGGTGCGGGGGCACCCGAGCCCGTCATAGGCGACACGGCGTCGTACTTCACGACCGACGGCGCATTCGACTCGCTGACCGGTCGGCGTCAGCGTGTCGCGCGCCGGGCGAGGATCACGAGGACATCAACGGGAGCTGCTTCTGAGGGCGTCGGCATCCTCTCGACGCGGCCTCCGGCGGCGGGACGGTGAGGGATGTCGGGGGACTTCCCGGCATATGGCGCCGCACGTCGCCGGCGTGGTCGCGCTGATGGGGCCGGTCGGCGACGCCTGACGACGCGACGGCGGCTGCGGCCCCGGTGCGCGGACGGCGCGCACCGCCCCGCTCGACCCAGCCCAGCCGGCCGGCGGCCTACTCCTTCGACGGCGAGCGCGAGGGCGTCGTGTCGGCGCGCTGGGGGCGTTGTCACCTCGGCGCTGCGTAGCTGTCGCTGTCGACTACCACCGGAACCATATCGGCCCGATCTCGGTCGCGGCGGGAATTCCGATGGAGGCGGGGCCGTTTCGCACTGGGCTGCACCATGAGCCGGCGCGCGTGGAAGGGGCGCAGCGTCGCCCGATGGCCGATGCTGAACACCGTCGTCTCCGGGAGCCGCTCGCGCACCAGCCGATAGAGGCGCGCCTCCGTCGCCTCGTCCACCGCCGAGGTCGCCTCGTCGAGAAAGAGCCAGTCGGGCTTCTGGACCAGGGCCCGCGCGAAGGCGATGCGCTGCTGCTCGCCGGGCGAGAGCTGGAGCGCCCAGTGGGCGGCCTCGTCGAGCCGCCCGGCGAGCTCGGGGAGCCCACGGCCTCGAGCGCCTCGCGCAGAGTCGCGTCGTCCACACCGCCGGCCGGGCATCGGATAGCTCACCACGTCGCGCAGCGTGCCGATCGGCAGGTACGGCCGCTGCGGGAGAAAGAGGACCCGGCGTCCCGCGCGGCGCGGATCTCGCCACGCCCGAACGGGCCAGATGCCGGCGATGGCACGGACGAGCGTGCTCTTGCCCGAGCCCGACGCGCCGCCCAGGAGCACGGTGTCGCCGCGCCGGAGCGAGAGGTTGACGTTCGCGATGAGCGGCTGGCCATCGGGCAGATAGAGATCGACACCCTCCACGGTCAGGTGCGTGGCGCGCCCCTCGACGCGCCGGACGCCGCTCGCCGTCGCCGCCTGCAGGCGCACGCGCTCGAGCGCGCTCGAAGCCGGCGAGCCGCTCGACCACCGCGCACCAGGCCGCGATCTCCTTGTATGACTGGACGAAGAAGCTGAGCGCGTCCTGGACCTGCTGGAAGGCCTGGCTCGTCTGCATGAGCCCGCCGAGCCCGAGCTCGCCCCGGAAGTAGCGGGGCGCCGCGACGACGGACGGGACGATCCACGCCGCCTAGCCCGTAGCCGGAGGTGAAGTAGGTCAGCCGCTTCTGCCGGCGCATGATGCCCCACCAGTTGCGCACCACGTCCTCGAACCGTTCGCGAAAGCCGCGGAACTCGTCCGCCTCGCCGCGGTAGAGGGCCACCCCCTCGGTGTTCTCGCGGAAGCGGACGAGGCTGAACCGGAAGTCGGCCTCGTATCGCTGCCGATCGAAGTTCAGCCGGACGAGCGGGCGGCCGAGCCAGTCGGTCAGCCATGTGCCGGCGATCGCGTAGAGAACGGCCACCCACACCATGTAGCCGGGCAGGGTGATGGAGAACCCGCCCACCGGGACGATGAGCGTTCCGGACAGCCCCCAGAGGATCGCCACGAAGGTCACCAGCGTGACGACCGCGCGCAGGCCTCCGGTGGAAAGGCCGAGCGTGTGGGCCGCGAGGAGGTGCACGTCTTCCGCGATGCGCTGGTCGGGGTTGTCGGTCTCGCTCGCGCTGCGAGCTGCATCCGATAGTAGGCGCCGTCGGCCAGCCAGGCGCGGAGGTAGCGGTCGGTCAGCCAGCGCCGCCAGCGGATCTCGAGCATCTGGTTGAGATAGACCTGGTACACGGCAAGGAAGATGAAGATGGTGATCAGCCACGTGACGCGGAAGAGCTGGCCGCGAAAGGCGGCCAGGTTCTTGTCCTGCAGGGCGCTGTAGAAGCGCGTTGTTCCACTGATTCAAGAGAACAGTGAGGTAGACCATGCCGAGCGTGAGGAGCACGACGGCGAGCAGGAGTCCCCGGGCCGCCCACCGGTCCTCCGAGGACCAGTACGGGCGGATCATGGCCCAGGCGGTGGGGAAGCGTTCTGCCGCAACCTGGTCCTGGTCGGATCCTCGGAGTGGCTCTTAGCCACGAGCCGCCAACGGAGATTCTGTCTATGACATCACGGCCGCGCAGCGTCGCCGGCGAGGCGACAACGCCGCGCCGGAGGGACGCTACAGCGGTTTCTCGGCGGTGGCGAGCCGTAGAAGGCGCTCGCTTGAACCACTCTGTAATAATGATCCATAGGAGGCCTCACGCGTTGATTTTATGGGACCTGTCCGCGGATGCCGACTTTGTCAGGCCACCCGAGAAGGGTGCGCCGGCCGGCGCGAAGGTGCCGGTGACGACGGGCGAGATGCCAGGCGCGAGGCCACTGCTAGCTCGTGCTGCTCGGACGCATACGGCGTGGGCGCCGGCATGCTCGGGCCGGTGTTTCCCTGATGGGCCTCGTCGCTGGTGGTCGTCGGTTGCGCGAGCCACTCGCTGATGCCGGCAGCGCAGTCGGCGGCAATCAGGGAGCGAGAGCGAGCGCTCGCGTCCCACGCCGACGCCATTCAGACCGCAGTGAGACAGTCCGGGAGTGTGGGCGGCCTGGCTTTTCTCGACGCCAGGGACGGCCGCCTGGTTGTCCTGCCGGGCGACAGTCCCGCCGATGCCTGGGCGCGAGTACACTACCTCGCCGGAGAGCGAGACCAGGCCGCATCGGTGCCGGCGGTGGTCACGTTCGTCTACCGAGCGGACGTCCCCAAGGCTCCCGAGGCCGTCACCCAGAGTGCCCTGCAACAGCAGCAGCCGGACGTCCGCGGCCGCTCTCGCGACCGAGCTCCGGCGTCATCGAGGAGAGATTGGGCACTCGTGCAGCGCGAGCTCGCAGCGACGAAGCAGGACACGGACAAGGCGGTACTGGCCGATAGTGCGCGTCACTCGCTGAGGATCTGGCCGGCGGTCCGCAAGTTCATGTTGCAGACGGCCCAGCTCGGCTGGCTCAATCACGAATTGACTGTCGAGAACGCGAGCGGCATACGGAAGATGGCGGCGGCCAGCCAGGAGCTGGCCGCGAGCTCGGCAAGGCTGGAAGAGACCCTGCGCCAGCTTCGGAGATCTTCGCCGGCCAGCTCAAGGAGCTGGCGGCCCGGCTCGACGCCATTCAGGGCAAGATCCAGAACATCAAGTGAGGCGGCAGATGCATCACGGCGGCCCCGCGAGACGTATGTCTCCTCACCCTGATGGCTGGCCTTCTGCTGGCGCTCGAGCGCCGTCGCCGACGCGCTGGCCGGCGAGTGAGGAGAAGATCCGTGAGAACTACGACAACGCGCTCAGGACCCATGAGAAGCGGATCGGGGAGATCGAGGCGAAGGAGCGCGGCATTCCGGATCAGCAGCAACGCGCGGACAAGATCACGAGGATAAGATCGCGTCGGTCCGGACCTCCCTGAAGGGTCGGCGGCAAGGGAAGAGCCTGGGCCGACGCTGCTGAGAAGGCGTCCAGTGATGAAAGGGCACTGGCCGACCTGTCCAGAGAACAGAGCGAGTACCTGACGTCGTCACGAGCGAGTGGGGAGCCGAGGGCGCGGAGCGGAAGAAGCTCGCGAGAAGCCATGGCGACCGTCGCAGAAGAACCTCGAGCGCGTCAATGCGAACCTGGCGCGGGCGGCCAAGGCAACGACAGCAGCGCTGCAGCCGTCGGACGCGCTCGAGAAGGCGGCGCGGATCGAGGCGGCGGTGAGCGAGGCCGGCGAGCGGCTCCGGGCCAAGATGGCAGCTCGAGCAAGCCGCGCGAGAGCGTGAGACGCCAACAGAGAAGCGCGAAGCGCGCAGCGCGCGCGGGCGCGCGCGCTGGAGAGACGGCGGGACGCCGACGAGCAGATCGAGCTGACCGCTGACGACCCGGGCGTAGTAGCCCTGCTCGGCGAGGAGATCGTCGGGGGTGCCCATCTCGGTCAGGCGCCCGTTCTCCACGACCAGGATCGTGTCGACGCGCCGGATGGTGGTGAGCCGGTGGGCGACCATCAACGTCGTGCGCCCGCGCATCAGCGCGAACAGGCTGGCCACGACCTGCGCCTCGCTCTCGACGTCGAGCGCGCTCGTCGGCTCGTCCATCAACAAGATCGGCGCGTCCTTCAGGAACGCGCGGGCCAGGTTGATCCGCTGCTTCTCGCCCACGCTCAAGTGCGCGCCGCCGTCGCCGATGACCGTTCGGTATTGCTGGGGCAGCTTCTCGATGAACCCGCTGGCATTGGCAGCAGTGCGCGGCGGCCTCGATCTCTACCATGGTCGCCTGGGGCTTCCCGTAGGCGATGTTCTCGGCCACGGTGGTGGGCAGGATGATCGGCTGCTGCAGGACGAGGCCGATCTGGGCTCTGCAGATCTTCGAGGCGGAGGTCGCGCAGGTCCACGCCCTCCAGCAGCACCGCGCCGCTCGTCGGGTCGAAGAACCGCGGCAACAGGTTCAACAGGGTCGTCTTGCCGGCGCCGCTCGGCCCGATGATGGCGGCCGACGTCCCCGCCAGGAGCTTGAAGCTGACGTGGTGGCAGCGCCGGCCGCGACGGCTCGTAGTGCGAAGGAGACGTCGTCGTAGGCGACGTTGCCGTAGATCTGGAGCGGCCGACCCGGCAGCACCGCCGGAGCGCCGGCGGGGGCGAACATGTCGTCGGCGGACGTGGGCAATCCAGCCGATCCGTCGACGTCCCGTCCCCGGACGACCGGGCGCGCGTCCGGGCGGTCCTTCACCTCCTCGGGCGTGTCCAGGATCTCGAACACCCGCCGCGTGCTGGCGCTCGCGCTCGACAGGGTCGCGCCCACCTGCGAGAGCTGATGGAGCGGCTCGAAGAGCTGGGCGACGTACGCGAGGAAGACGAGCAGCTCGCCCAGGGTCAGCTTCGCGGCCAGCACCTGCTGCGCGCCGACCCAGGTCACGCCGAGCGTGCACGCGGCCAGGATCACCGAGATCGAGCCCCAGTAGAAGACCTCCAGACCCCTGCTGCGCCATCTTGTGCTGCCGCGCCTGCTTCGGTGTGCGCGGTGAAGCGCCGCTGCTCGTGGTGCTCGCGCGCGTGGCTCTGGATCAGCGGCAGGGCGGTGATCCCTTGGTGGATGAGCGAGTAGACCTTGCTCTCCGCTCGCTGGGCGGCCATGCGCTCTGCGACCGCATCGCCCCGCCGAAGACCTTGAACGACACGAGGAGGATCGGCACCGCGACCAGCGCGACCGCGGTGAGATACAGATTCAGCCGGGCCATCATGACCGCCATGAACAGGAGGGTGCCGGTGGCGCTGACGACGATCAGCAACCCCTGCTGGAACAGGATCTGAAAGGCGCAGGTGTCGGTCCCGGCCCGGAAGATGATGTCCCCGGCCTCGGTGCCGTGGTGGTAGCGCAGCGAGAGGCGCTGGAGCCAGCTGAAGACGTCGTCGCGGACCCGCCGCAAGCCGCGGAGCCCGACGCCGATCGTGACGTACACGTGTCCGGCGCAGACGGCGGAGTGGGCCAGATGGAGCGCCAGCGACGCCGCGATGATCGCGGTGATCTGGACGGGTTGTGCCCACGCCCGTCAGCTCGACTCGGCAGCCAGGTGGGGTATGGCTTGCTGCCCAGAACGCTGTCGACGAGGATGGCGAGGGGCCACGGCTTGAGCAGGTTGATCCCGATGCTGGCCAGCAGGAGACCCACCGTAAGGCCGATTCGCCCGGCGTCAGGCCGGAAGTAGCCGAGCGCTCGCGCCAGCAGACGGAGACGCGCGACGGAAGAAGAGGTCAGGTCGCTCGCCCACACCGCCGGGTTCATAGGTCCCTCACAGGAGCATACGGTACCACGCAAGTGTCATGCCGCGCGGGCCACGTGCCGCCGGGGCTTGAAACACGCCTACTTCGCGAGGGGCCGATCAAGCGTGTCAGCGGGCGGACGTTATCGCGAGTAATTCGTACACGGAACGATCGACACTTCCGAGGGCGAATTTGCGAGGCTGATGGCGTGTGCCGGAATCATCGCGTCAACGTTCCTGGGAATATACACGATCGAGCCGGCGCGGGGCCGGACCGTTCGCGTCCGGTCTGGATCAGTCGCTCGGGCACGGCCTGCGACACGCCCCATCCACTCGCACGCGCGCGCAGCGTCCTGCGGTCCCATCGTGAACGGGCCATCGCCCACGCAGACGATCGCGAGATCTCGGCTGATAGCGCACGCCGAGTAGACGGCCGGCACCAGACGGACATTCATCGCGCCGTGGCTTCGCGATGCCGCCGAAGTTGATGTCCGCGCCGGAGTTCACGACCACCTTCGCCGGATTCCTGAACTATTGCGGTATCGCGGCAAGCGACCGCGGGCCATGCTCCAGACGTCCACTCGCGGCGCCCTGACGTCGATCCCGACGATGAGCATGTGCGCGAGGTGATAGCATCGGGCTAACGACGGGAGACGCGACCATGGCCACGAGCGGTGAAGGGTCGAGCAGACAGGATCGCGACCGCCTGCGCGACCTCAGTTCCCGATTGCTGCGGCTCCACGGGGTGCTGCTCGACCGTGAGCGCCAGGCCTACGAGGACCGCCACGGATCCGTCGCCCTCGCGCCAGCTGTTCGACCTCGTCCTCTACGACGGGCAGTTCTCCTGGCTGCGATCCTCTCGGCGATGATCGCGAATCTCGACGCGCTCGTCGACGCCGACGAGCCGATCTCGCCCGAGAACGTCCGCAGCGTGTTCCGCGGAGGTGTACGTGTTGCTGAAGTCGGGCGAAAGCGGAGACTTTCAGGCCAAGTACATCGTCGCGCTGCAGGACTCGCCTGACGTCATCATGGCCCACGCCGCGGTGAGTCGGGTGCCGTCCGACGCGGCCCGGCGTCGGGAATACGCTGACTGCCGCGCCCGCTCTCGGCGCTTGGCCGACGCGGACGAGCCTTGAACCCGCCGACGCCGGCGTGACTTCCTGAACGGCGTCGCGCTCACCGTGGGCGGAGCATTGCTCTCGCCACGCGAAGCATTCGGGCTCAGCTTCGACGACGCAGCGCGCGGCGCGACGCCGTGATCCACCCGCGCTCACGGCTGCGCGCGGCAGCCACGACGGCTCATTCGAGGTCGCCCACGCGCTGCGTGACGGGACGTTCTGGGGAACCGCGGACCGGTCACCGATCGCGGCGAGAGCCTACGATCTCGTCGTCGTCGGCGGCGGGCATCAGCGGGCCTGGCCGCGGCCTGCGTACTTCCGCAAGGCGCGCTGGCCCGACCGCGCGCATCCTCGTCCTCGACAACCACGACGACTTCGGCGGCCACGCGCAGGCGCAACGAGTTCCGGCCGGCGGGCGCACCGCTGATCGGCTACGGGGGCACGTTCGCCATCGACAGCCCGGCGCCGTACAGCGCGAGTTGCGAGCGCGCTGCTCGCCGAGCTGGGCGTGGACGTCTCGCGCTGGAATCGCATGTTCGAGCGCGACCTCTACGCCGGGCTCGGCCTGGGCCCGGCCGTCTTCTTCGACCGCGGGACGTTCGGGGTCGACCGGCTCGCTGCGCGCGCCGGCCGTGAGCGGCGCGTGCGCGCGGAGCGGCCACAGGCCAGGCCGACCCGTGGCCGGCGTTCCTGGCCCAGGCACCGCTGTCGGAGGCCGCTGCAGGCGCGACATCGGGCGCCTCGTCAAGGAATCCACCGACCACCTCCCGGCCTCGACGACGACGCAGAAGAAGGCGCATCTCGCGCGGATCGAGCTACGCGCGAGTTCCCGGTGAAGAGCGCCGGCTGCCATCCCGACGTGCTGCCGTTCTTCCAGGCGCGTCCGCACTCGCTCTACGGTCTCGGCATCGACGCGGGTCTCGGCGCTCGACGCGCTGGGGCCTCCGGTCTGCCCGGGTTCGCGGGTATGGCGCTGCGCCCGACCTGCCGGACCCGGCATGGGACTCGACGCACGCCCCGGACCGCGCTCGCCGTTCTTGCACTTTCCCGGACGGCAACGCGACGCTCGCCCGGCTGCTCGTCCGGCGGCTGGTCCCACGCGCCGTCCCCGGCCGCAGCGTCGACGACGTGGCGTACGGGCGCGTCGACTACGCGCGGCCTCGACGAGCCCGGGCCCGGCGCGCCTGCGCCTCGACAGCACGGTCGTGCGCGTGCGCCACGCGGGCGATGGCACGCGCGCGGCCGAGATCGAGGTCCGCTACGCGCGCGGCGGGCGGCTGAGCGCGTTCGCGCCCGAGCTGTGTGCTGGCGTGCTGGAGCACTGTGATCCCGTACCTCTGCCCCGAGCTGCCGCAGGCTCAGCGCGAAGCGCTCCGCCTACGCGATCAAAGGTGCCCATCGTCTACACCAGCGTCGTGCTGACGGAGCTGGACGAGCTTCCAGCGCGCTGCGGCGTCAGCCGGGCGCACTGCCCGGGCAGCTTCCACATCGACGGTCGACCTGGACCTGCCGGTGCGCGTCGGGAGCTACCGCCCGCCGCGCCGGCCCGAAGAGCCGATCGTCGTCCACATGATGCGCACGCCGTGCCGGCTCGGACTGCCGGCGCGCGAGCAGCACCGGGCCGGGGCGGCTGCGAGCTGTCAGGACGACCTTCGACGACGTTCGAGCGCAACGTGCGCGATCAGCTCGCGCGCATGCTGGGGGCCGGTGGCTTCGACCCGGCGCGCGACGTCCTGCGCGCCTCACGCGTGAACCGCTGGCCGCACGGCTACGCGTACCAGTACAACTCGCTGTGGGACCCGTTCTGGATCGACGGCGGCCCGCCGCCGTGCGTGGCGGCGCGCCAGCCGTTCGGCCGCATCGCCATCGCCAACGCGGACGCGGCGGCCTACGCCTACACCGACGCGGCCATCGACCAGGCCCACCGCGCCGTGAGCGAGCTGCTGCAGGCGAAAGTAGGTAATCATCGCCGCGGCCGAGGCAGAGCCGCCGCCCGATCAGGTCTAGCTCGAGCTCCAGGCGAACGGCGCGAAGTGACCGTTGTTCCGGCCGGACGTGTCGTCCCAGTCGATGCCGAAGGCGTGCATGCGGCTTCGCGTGGCCTTCACGAGCGCGAGCCGGCGGGCTGCGCCGGGTGGCCGACGTTGTCGAGAGTAGATCGGCTCGTCCTGCTTGGCGCCCGCGACGCCCTCGACGGCGATGTCGAGCACACCCGGGATGGAGACGGAGCGGCGCATCGCCGCTCGTTTCGATCTTGATCGGCTCTCGCCTGGCGCCTTCGAAGCGGCCCGATCCAGCGGGCCCGAGCGCCGCCATCGGCCCGCCACCCTGGCCGCTCGCGATGGCCGTGAGCGCCTCGCGCTGCTCCGGCGAGGCGCGCTCGTCAGGATGAGACCGACGGTCCAGTCGCCCTGCGACCATCGGGCCCGGGGTGCGCGCAGCAGGACGGCAGAAGTTCAGGCCCGTCGAGCCTCGTGCTGCCGTGTTCGCCACTGCATCGACGCGGAAGACCAGGCCCGCGTCGCAGTGAGCCCTTGGTCGGGCGCGCCGCCAGCCCGGATGTCGAGGCACGGGCACACAGAGTCACAGCTGCAGGCCTCGAAGTACTCGCCGCTGACCCGCCACTGAGCGTTCGCCATGACAACCCTCCGTTCTGAGATCGCGGCCGTTGTCGCCGATTCGTCATCGAGCGGCCGCCGGCCCGGAGCGCGATCGCGAGACGCCGGACGCGCGGCGACGGCGAGAGCCCATGAGGACCAGCGCCACGCCGGTCGAGTCGCGCGACCCACGCACCACCCGGCACGAGCTTCTCGGCCGCCACGATCGCCGCGATGAGCAAGACCCAGGCGTAGCCCCATCGCGCCGGCCACACGCCAGAACGACCATCAGAGCCCAGCAGCAGCCCAGACAGTACAGCGCGTGCGCCCAGCCCATCGCGGAGCGCCGCCCTGCCACCCGCGCGCCAGTGTCCGAAGAGGAACCCGATGCGGGCTGCGGCAGTGTCGCAGGCACATCTGCTTGAGCGGCGAGACCCTGGAAGATCCCGGCGACGATGAGCACCCCGGCGCTGGCGTATGCCAGCGCCTCGGGGTGACGGCGCTGAGCGCCACGCTCCCCAGGTAGATCGGGACACCCGTCAGTGCCCACGAGGCCGAGATAGATCGCCGTGAACAGCGCGACCGACACGACCCTCCGGCCCGGGCTCGCGTTCCGCTGCGTCGCGGCGTAGAGCCCGATCATCGGCAAGGCACTCGGCGGAACATCATCGCCGCCATCATGACGGCCCAGGCCGCCACGCAGGCGAGGACCCTCGGCAACCGTCGGCGCCATCGCCATGCCCATGCCCGCCATGTCGTCGTGCCATCGGTAGAGCAGCACGCGTACCCCACGCCAGGGCCGCCAGCACGAGCGAGCAGCGGCCGTCCAGCACACTGGCGGGATCACGGCCGCTGAGCGCGGTCGCGTCAGGGAGGCGACTCGCGAGGGGGACCGCCGAGCATCGCGGGCACTCTATCTCGCGCCCCGCGGCAAGTCCAGCTTCAGCCGACGCGGGCCCGCACGAATTTCCCGATGACCGCGACGGCCTGGTCGGCCTCGTCCGAGCATCGGCAGGAACCAGTGCCAGACGTGGATCATCGCCGGCCATACCTCGACCGTGGCGTCGACGCCCGCCGCGCGCCCGCGCGCGCCGAGACCGAGCGCGTCGTCGAGCAGCACCTCCTCGCTCGCCGACCTGAACGAGCAGCGGCGGCAGGTCGCGTAGATCCGCGTAGAGGCGGCGAGGCGAGCGGAGCTTGCGATCGCCGCCGCTGCCGCAGCATAGGCCTCCGCCAGTGCCGTGATGATGTCGTGCGTGACGATCGGATCGCTCGCGGCCTTCGTCGTAGCTCGCGCCGCTGCACGTCAGGTCGACCCACGGCGAGATGCACACGCCGGCGGGCGCGGCCGCCGGCGAGTCCCGTCGCAGGCGCGACCAGCGTGGCGACCGTGAGGCCGCCGCCCGCCGAATCGCCGGCCAGCACGATCGCGTTCCGGGCGCGATGCTCCTGCCCGAGCAGCCACCGGTAGCGCGGCGATCGCGTCGTCCAGCGCCGCCGGAAACGGATGCTCGGGCGCCAGGCGGTAGTCGAGGCAGCAGCGCGCTGCGTGCCGGCGGCGCGCGCGATCGCCGCAGCGAGATGGCGGTGCGAGCGCGGCGAGCCGATGACGCAGCCGCCGCCGTGAAGATAGAGCACGACGCCCGTATCGCCGCTGACCCTCGGCGGCTCGAGCCATCGGCCGGCCGCTCCGGCGTCGACACCTCGCTGATCTTCACGTCGGCCGGGGTCGGAAAGACCCGCTCGCGCGGTCGTACTGGGCGCGTCGCTGCTCGATGGTGAGCGCGCTCGACGGCGGCAGCTTGGCCGGGTGCTGACGGACAACGTGGATTCCGCGCTGGATCACGATGATTCTCCTTTCGGCGTGCATACGATACCTAGACGAAACGTGCTCGACCACGCGACCACGTTCTCGCGTCGTTGATCGCCCTCGCGCTGGCGCTTTCGGCTCAAGCGCGGGCGCAGCGCCCGCAGCCAGCGGGGCGCGTGACGTTCAGGAGCGGCACCCTCACCCTCGTCGGATTTCTCTTCAAGCCCAGGAACCGGGCCGTTCCCGGGCTCATCTGGAATCACGGCAGCGAGAATCCCGGAGCCATGCGGCAGTTCGACGCCGTCGCGGCGATCTTCGTCCCGGCCGGCTACGTCGTCTTCGCGCCGATGCGCCGCGTACCTGCGGTGAGTCGGAGGGCCGTACATCATGGACCAGCTGCGAGGGCGCAAGGCAGCCGTGCGTCCGCCGGTCAGCTGCTCGTGCGCCTGATGGAAGGTGAGCATCTCGACGATCAGCTCGCCGGCCAGGCCTATCTCCGCAGCCTGCCGTACGTCGACCACGGTCGTCTGGTGGTCGCCGGCTGCTCGTTCAGTGGCATCCAGACCCTGCTCGGCGCCGAGCGCGGCGCTGGGCTACAGAGCGGCAGCGCCGATCGCCGCAGCGCAGGATTGGCGTGGCAACGCACCGCTTTGCGAAGCGTCTGCGTAGCGCGGTGCGAAGATCGAGATTCCTGTGTTCCTAATCCAGCCGCCGAGACGCGAGCCTCGAGCCAAGCCACGTCTCGGCCGCGGTTCCAGCGACTCCGGCAAGACCTATGCTGGAAAGATCCTACCCGCCGGGGGTACCGGAGGACCAGCAGGACACTGCTTCCTGGCGGGGCGAGCAGATGCATGTGTGGGCGCAGGACGTGCTGGCGTTTCGGGAAGCCTCCGCTGACTGCTACCAGACCAGCCCCTGCGCTCGCGGTAGTAGCGCTTCCGGCTCCCCGGATGGGCGAGGCCGAGGCGACAACCTTTCCGACCGGATCGTAGTCGGCGAGGCTCGGATGGAGCTTCCGCACACGGTCCGCGTTGTCGTTGATCGTCTTCGTGATGGTGTACGCGAGATCGTCGCTCATCGCGGCCGAGACGATGACGGTCGTGCCCATCCTCGCCGCGCTCACGGTCTCGGCACCGTTGACGGCCCTGGGATAGGTCCCGCCCGGGATCACGCCCCTCGCCGAGGCCGAACCCGGCGAGGTGCTCGAGCAACGGTTGCGGACACGGCAGCGGGGTGAGCTTTCGCCCCTCCGAGGCCGCGGTGACCGCGTCGGCCGGCACCGCGAGGATGGCGAAGACGCCGTCCACCTTGCGCCCCTTGAACATGGCGAGCTGATCGGCATACGACCCGCGCAGCAACCTCGCCCCAGCTTCCTCCCACGATTTGTAGCAGTCGGCGAATGCGTCCCGGCGTACAGAGCCCGTAGAACGTCATGATCTTTTCCAGCACCCAGACGTCGGCGGTGCCCCGGCTTCCGGAATGGCCAGGCGGATCGGTCGCTTTCCGCGAAGATCTCCTCCAGCGTCAGCCTCGCGAGCGCCGAGTCGCCCGCCACGTAGAAGTGAAGGAAGCTGGGGCTCATGTTCCCGCGAGCGCGCGGAGGCTTTCCATCTTTCGCCGGCCGTACGGGTCCTCGCCGCGGACGGCCGCTCCCAGGAGCGATGGAAGTCCCAGCCCGATCGCGGCGTCACCCTGGTCGACGAGCACCGGATTCTGCGCGCACCGCCGGGAATCACCTTGATGTTGAGTTGGCCTTCTCGCGGAGCAGCGCGGCCACGCCGTCGAGATGTCGTACCAGCCGCCGCCCGGGGCGCCGCCCGTCCACGTGAAGCGTCTGCTGGGCGAACGCCAGCGCCGGCTGCCGGGAGGCCCAGCAGGACCGCGCAGCCAGTCCGAGCGCGCGGTAGCCTCGCTCATCGTCCGAACAGTCTAAGCCCCAGCCGGCCGTGCGGCGGAGATCAGCGTAATATGGGGCCCGTGAAGGCGATTTGCCCCGCTCGCGCTTCCGCCCTCGTGCTCGCGGCGTGCTCCTCGAAGCCCCGTCGGCGTCTCTCGCGTCGATCCGCGCGCCGTGCACGAAGCGGCTCACGCGAAAGCGCGCTCTCAGACAGACAGCTGAGCTCGACCGAGCTACAACGTCCACTGCTCGAGGCGGATCACATGGACGCGCGCTCTGCGACGACGACCCGGAGAAGGCGCTGCTGGGCGGCTGCACGAGCTCTGGCCCGTCTCGGGCTCGGGCGGCCCGCGACAGCTCTTCGCATAGCGGCCGCCGGGCGTCGTTCCTTCACGCCGAGCGCACGGGGAAGCGCCCCTACTTCCTGGCGGCGGCCCTCTACGCCTGAGGCCCCTATCTCTTTCCCGAGGATCCCAGCGAGGCGCCGAGTCCTTTCGACCCGCGCTTCCGGCTGGCGGCCGAACCTCTACAACCGCGGCCTCACGTCAGCGCTGGAAGCGACACGAGAACCGGCAGGTCGTGTTGAGCGGCGGCACGCTCGACCTGCCGTTCGGCCAGCTGGAGGTCGCCTTCGATCGACACGCAGCTGACCTGGCAGAACCGGCGCATGACCGCGTTCGCTCCGATCGCCGAGTTCCAGGGTGTTCGGCCTGCAGGCCCACTATCGCGCAGCCCGGCATCGGCGCGCCCCTGCCGCGGCGCTCGCGCGCCGACGTCGATGCCGGACCGCGCGACCTGCTGCGCGCCGAGCTGACGCTGCCGGTGACGGCGCTGCTTCGGTCGCCGCGCTCGCGCTACCCGCGCTCGCCTGGCCGCCGCTCGAGGCCACGCTCGAGGTGCACGCCCGGACGTCACCGAGGCGGTCGAGATCGCCGGGCCGTCAGGCGTCCCGCTCGAGACCGAGCCCACGGCCGTGCTCGCGCTATCTCGCTCAACGACTCGCCCATCTGGCAGCAAGAGTATCTGCGCTTCTTTCAGGCGCTGCCGTTCGCGCACGGCGAGCAGTCGAGCTCTACGCGATGCGTGCCGCACCGCCGCGGGCGCATCCCGGTCGTGTTCGTGCACGGCACCGCCTCGTCGTTCGGCCGGTGGTCGGAGATGTGCAACCGACTGGCGGCCGACGCGCGTGCGCGACCGGTACGAGTTCTGGTTCTTCTCCGTATGACTCCGGGCAGTCCCATCGTCTTTCCTCGATGCTCCTGCGCGAGTCGCTCGAGCGCGCCGTGAAGCTGCTCGATCCACCAGGGGTACCGATCCGGGTCTGCGCCGGATGGTCGTGATCGGGCACAGCCAGGGCGGGCTCCTGACCAAGATGACCGCGATCGACAGCGGACCGCGATTCTGGGACCTGGCCTTCAAGAAGCCGCCCGAGGTCGCTCGCCGTCGTCTGCCCGAGACCCGCGACCTGCTCCGGCGGGCGTTGTTCGTGTCGCCGACTGCCCGTTCGTGAAACGGGTGGTGTTCCTGGCGACGCCGCACCGCGGGAGCGTCCTCACGGTGGGCCGGCTCGCCGGAGTGGGTCGCGGACCTGCTCCGCGGCTCATCGAGATGCCCTTTGCGCTGTCCGGCGTGATGGGCGAGCTCGCGACCAGGACCGGGACGCCGCTCGGTCCTCTCGAGGCGCCGACGCGCGACGCCGCGGCTGGGTCGACGAGCCTGGACCAGATGAACCCGCGCAGTCCGGTTCCTGAAGACGCTTGCCGCCATTCCGCTGGCGCCGGGGGTGGCGGCCAACTCGATCATCGCCGTGAAGGGCTCGGGTCCAGTCGAGGAGAGCGGCGACGGTGTCGTCAACTACACCAGCGCCCATCATAGAAGGCGTGGAGTCGGAGCTGGTCGTCGAGTCCGGGCCATTCGCTCCAGGACCAGCCCGAGACCGTCGAAGAGGTGCGCCGGATCCTCCTCTACCACGCGCGCGATGTGCGCTTGACCTCCTGCCGGCGGCGCGCCTAGGGTGACAGGATGAGCGACGCCGAGGATTTCGCCACGCTGTTTGCCCGCGAAGCCGCCCGCACGGTCCTGGAAGTCGGCCAGATGGTGAAGGGCCGTGTCATCCAGATCACGGCCGAAAGCGTCTTCGTCGACGTCGGCGGCAAGGGTGAGGCCTGGATCGAGCGCGCCGAGCTGACCGACGCGGACGGCCACCTGAAGGTCGCGCGTGGGCGACGAGGTCGAGGCCACCGTCGTCTCGACCGGCGACGAGGTGCGACTCTCCCACAAGCTCAGGCAAGGCGCGCAGGCGCGCCAGGCGCTGGCCGTGGCCGCGCAGACCGGTATTCCGGTCGAGGGCAAGGTGGCCGCGGTGATCAAGGGCGGCTACGAGGTGACGGTCGGCGGCCTGCGCGGATTCTGTCCGTTTTCGCAAATGGACCTGCGCCGCGTCGAGGCCACCGAGGAGTACGTCGGTCGCGTCCTCGAATTCCGCGTCACGACGTTCAGCGACAACGGACGCAACCTGGTGCTCTCGCGCCGGCGCCTGCTCGAGGAGCGCGCCGCCGAGACGGCGGAGGAGACGCGGAAGAAGATCGTCCCGGGCGCGGTGCTGACCGGCACCGTGGCGTCCCTGGCGGACTTCGGCGCGTTCGTCGACCTGGGCGGCGTGCAGGGGCTCGTGCCGCTGTCCGAGCTCGTCGCATTCGCGCGCGAGCCGGCCGGCGGACCTCCTCGCGGGTGGGCGACGCGGTGACGGTCAAGGTGCTGCGGGTCGACCAGGAGAAGGGACGGATCTCGCTCAGCCTGAAAGCGCTCGAGGGCGATCCCTGGGGCGCGGTGGCCGGACGGCTGCGCGAGCGGCAGGTCGTGCGGGGGCGAGCGGTGCGCTCGACCGAGTTCGGAATCTTCGTCGAGCTCCTGCCCGGCGTGGATGGGCTCCTGCACGTCACCGAGATTCCCCGGAGCCGTCAGGGGGCGTTGCGGGAGGCCGCCGCCGCGAGCGCCGAGATCGCCGTGCTGATCGTGAGCATCGACCGGGACGAAGCGCGCGCGTCGCGCTCGCGCTGGCGCCGGAGGGCGCTGGAGCTCCGGGCAGCAGATGCAGTCGAGCGTCGAGGCTCGGAGCGGTGCTCGCCGGCACCGTGGAGCGCCACGAGCCCTTCGGCGTCTTCGTTCGCCTCGGGTCCCGGGCAGACCGGGCTCGTGCCCACCGGCCGAGCTGTCCATGAGCCGCGGCGCCGACGCGCGCAAGGCCTTCCCGGCCCGGGAGCGAGATGAAGGTGCTGGTGCTGCGCGATCGAGGAGGGCGGACGGCGCATCCGCCTCTCGCACGCGCAGGCGCTCGCGCCGAGAGGAGCAGGCGCGAGACGCAGGCGCTATCTGCGGCAGAGCCCGAAGCAGGGCGACGGCTTCGGGCTCACGCTGGGCGAGCGCGTCACGCAGCGCTCGAAGAAGCGATGTGAGGAGGCGACCATGACCGTTCCGAATCGCCATGGCTTTCGGGTGCGCCCGGGCATGCGCGCAGGGGCTGCCAGCGCCGTACCGCTCCCGACGCGGCTCGTCGTCGAACGAGGAATTCCCGCCGATCCCGCAAACGCCCGCGCAGCGTCAGGTCGAAGATCGGATTCTCGCCGAGGCCGAGCGCCTGGCGCCGCGACTCGGGCTGAGCCGCCGCGAGTTCCTGAGCAAGTAGCGGCGGGATGGCGACGTCGCTCCTCGCCATGAACGCGGTCTTCGGCCGGTTCTTCGACGTCCTCCCGGTCGAGGCGGCGGATCGCGGCGCGCGTTCCGGGAGCGGAGCGGCGCGCCGTTCTTCATCTTCGACGTGCAGCTGCATTACGTCAGCGCCGGGTACGACCCGAGCAATGCGGAGGCCGGGCGCAAGGCGGGCCGTCACGAAGCAGGGACTGCTGGGCCTGCGCCAGCGAGCTCGCAGCGGCTGAACCCGCAGCTCGCGGTCCGACCGCGGCACCTTGGCCGACCTCTCGTGGGAGAACTTTCGTCAAGGAGGTCTTCCTCGATAGCGAGACGGCGATCGGGCTCATCTCGACGCCGCCCGGGCCGTATCCCCAGGAAGCGGTGGTGCCGCCGAAGGAGATGACCCACATCCGCGACGAGATCAACCGCGATGACGCAGTCCCGCCGGATGCTCGCCCACGGCCTCGTCACGCCGCAGCTCGGCCAGGCCGACCTCGACTTCATGGACCTGCAGGCGGCCACGCTCAAGGTCGACGCCTGGAAGGCCTACACCGGCGCCGCCGCCCAAAGGGTTCGACCGTGGCTGGTTCGTCGACGACGAGAAGATCGCCTACCCGATGCTCGAGAAGGCGCGCAAGCACTCGGCGTGCGGCGCTTCTGCGTGCACAAGGGACTGCCCCTCGGTCCGGTCGCGGACTACAACCATCCGCGCGACCTGATCAAGGCGGCCAAGGACTTCCCGGACATCGACTTCCTCGTCTACCACGCCGGGCTCCTGCGGTGTCGGGGCGACCAGCCCAGTCCGGCGGACGATCCCGTGGACGACCGAGTTCTGCCAGATGAAGAAGCAGGCGCCGGGCCTCAGCGAACATCTACATGGAGCTGGGCTCGACCTTCGGGCAGCTCGTCACGACCAATCCCACCGCCTGCGCCCACCTGCTCGGCCAGATCGTCGGACGCCTTTGGCGCCGACCACGTGCTGTGGGGCACCGACTCGATCTGGTACGGGACGCCGCAGTGGCAGATCGACGCGTTCCGGCGGCTTCGAGATGCCCGCGGCGCTGGTCGAGAAGCACCGGTACGCGCCGCTCACGCGCGGCGGTGAAGGAGCAGATCTTCGGGCTGAACGCCGCGCGCGGTCTTCGGCGTCGACGTGACCGCCAAGCGCAACGAGATCCCGAAGGACTACCTGAGCCGGATCAAGATGGCGTATCTCGACGACGGGCCGACGCCGAGCCACCGCTGGTACGGCTGGGTCACCGGCTGACCGGCGCGCCGACGACCACAGGAGAGATAGCTCATGGCCGGACTGCCCGATCCGCTCAGCACGCTGACGCCCGGAGCGGGAGCGTCGACAAGATCACCGCCAAGCGCGGCCAGATGCGGGGCGGCCCCTTCGCCTCGCTGATGCACCACCCGGCGCTCGCGGAGAAGGTCGGCGACCTCGGCGGAATACCTGCGCTTCGGCGCCACGCTGCCGGGCGACATCCGCGAGATGGCCGATCCGATCACGTGCGCGCTCGGTCAATCAGGCGTACGAATGGGTCGCCCACGCCCGCATCGCGCGCGGACCGAGAAGCTGCCCGACGACGTCATCGAGGCGGATCCGGACGCGGGGCGACCTCGCGACGCTTGCGCCGCGCTACGCGAAGCCGGCGCGCGTCGTCCAGCACGTGCTGGCGTACGAGTCGATCCCGCAGGGTCTACAGGATGAGGTCAGGGGCGAGCTCGGCATGACAGGGCTCATGGAGCTGGCGATCCTGGCCGGCCAGTACCGGATGATCGCCGGTGTCCTCTTCGCGTTCACTCGCCGCTGCGCGGCTCGGGCCGATTTGCCGGAGCTCAGATGAAGAACGTCAGGTTCTTGGCGAGCAGCACGCTCTGGTCGAGGACGACCATGCGCCGGGCGATCTTCCAGCGTCCGTCCACCCGGCGCAGCACGTCCTCGCGCTTGCCGACGAGGACGTCGGTCTCCGTCTCGACGCGGTTGCGGTAGACGAGGAACCGGCACTGAGCGAGCACTTCCGTAGGCGGCGCCCGGCTCGGCGCCGTCGCGCAGCGACCTGGACGTTCGAGACCATGTGGCAGGTGCGCGAGGGCGGCTCCTCGGCCCAGTGGATCGCCCGGTCAGGATCTGCGCCACGCGGCGCGTCGAGCGTGTCCTTGCCCTCGTCGAACCAGTTCACGTCGAGGCCCTCGCGCGTGAGCTCCCGCGCGCGGTCGTCGTGCGGGACGTTGCGGCGCATCGGCATCCAGTAGCGCGCGTCCTCGGTGAAGAGGTCGAGCCACTCCTCGAAGCCGGCGCGTGTCCAGGAGCTCCGCCTCGCCGTAGAAGAAGTCCTCGATCTCCCGCTGCAGCAGGAGGCCGGCGCGAGCGCGTCGGCGCTCGTGCGCTCACTGGAGCGAGCAGCGCCCGTCCAGCTGTCGGCCTCCATGAACTGGCGCCAGCGCGCTGTAGAAGCCGCGCTGGTTGTTCTCGCTGCGCTGGCCGTCCGTCACGTCGCTGATCAGTGCCGGGCAGCCTGAGGCCGTGATCCTCGAAGTCGCGCGTGCCGCGGCCGAGGCCCCATCTCGTAGTTGTAGGGATGCTGGCGCGCGATGGTGCCGCGGCTCGCGGCGTGGGCGTAGTTCCAGTTCTCCATGTCGTCCTGCTCGGTGAGTCCCGACGGGCCGGAGTAGCGGATGTAGTAGTGGCGCAGGAAGTCCTTGACCTCCGCCGGGCGCGTCGGCGTCGACGAGGTACCAGCGCCACGCCTCGGTCTGGTGCGGGCCGCGCGGATGCCACACGGCGAGCGTGCGCAGGCTGGCGCGCCAGCGGCGACGCGTTGGGAACATCGGTGCCGGGGCCGCCGAACGAGGCGCCAGTACGTCGCCGCGCCGGCGCTTGCGCTCCTCCTCGCAGTGCCGGAAGTAGTCGGCCGACCACCGGCGCGTCCTGGTAGGACGGCGCGAGCGGCGCGTCGTGCTGGACGGAGGAACGCGATCATCGAGTGGCCGAGCTCGGGAAACGTGACGTCGAGCCACCGCGCCTGGTTGCGCTCCCCCATGTCGCGCCGCCCCTGGCCGCTCGGGCCGATGCCGACCATGTCGACCGAGCGATGGCTGACGCCGTGGTAGCGGTCGCCCGAGAAATTCTCGGCCGGGAACTTCCAGTTGCAGGGCATCAGCCACTTGTGGATGCCGCCGATCACCTCGGTGCCGCCCTCGCGGCCGTCCCACGCGTCGAGCAGGAGGTCGAGGTAGAGCTTGTAGCCGCCGATGTAGTCGAGGAACGGCGGCGCCGCCGGCGTCCCAGGTCGCCCAGATCGTGCCCTTGTAGTTCTCCATCTGCGCGACCTCGATGAGCCCCCAGCGCGCGCGGTCGAGCTGCGCGCCGTAGGCGTCCTTCGCGAACGGGCACGCCGACCAGCGCGCCGTCGGTCGCGTAGCTCCAGCCGTGATACGGGCACATGAACTCCACCGTGTTGCCCTCGTCGTAGCGGCAGACCTTCATGCCGCGGTGCCGGCAGGAGTTCAGGAAGACGCGGATCCGTCCGGCGCGGTCGCGGCACAGGATGACCGACTCCTCGCCCATGCGACGACGACGAGGAAGTCGCCGGGCCTCGGGATCTGGCTCTCGTGGCCGATGAAGAGCCAGGCGCGGGCGAAGACCCGCTCGAGCTCCTGCCGGTAGATCTCCTCGCTCACGAAGATCTCGCGGCTGATGATCCCGCGCTCGACGTCGACCAGATTCTTCAGGGCCCCCGGCTCCACGCTGGCCATGCTCGTCTCCCTCCGACCTTCCGGCGCTCGCCCCGCCGCCACGCCATGGTAGGGCAAGATCCGTCCGCAGGGTAGCCGCGCCGGGATTTGATAGACTGCGGCTCCATGACAGAGCCCCGCCTGCCGCTGGAGGGCATCCGCGTCCTCGAGCTCGCCCAGGTCGTCGCCGGTCCGTTCTGCGGCGCGCTCGATGGCCGAGTTCGGCGCCGAGGTGATCAAGACCGAGATGCCCGGGCACGCGGCGACGATCTCCGGCGGCTCGGCCCGACCGAGGACGGCTGCACGCTACTGGTTCGCCGTCGACAACCGGAACAAGAAGCTCGATGACGCTCGACCTGCACACGCCGAAGGGCCAGGAGATCGTCCGCCGGCTCGTGCCCCAGTGCGACGTCGTCGCTCGAGAACTTCCGGCCCGGGCGTGCTCGAGCGCTGGGGCCTCGGCTGGGACGCGCTCCACGCGATCAATCCGCGCGCTGGTCATGGCGCGCATCACCGCGTTCGGCCAGACCGGGCCCGCTGCAACCAGGGACCGGGATACGCCGCGATCGGCTCGGCGTTCGGCGGCACCTGGTATCTGAACGGCCCCGCCGATCGGCCGCCGGCGCGCCCGACGCCCGTGTATCCGGACTACATGACCGGCTTGTTCACGGCGTTCGGCGTGATGGCCGCGCTCCGCCACCGCGACGCGACCGGCGAGGGGCAGTGGATCGACGCCGCGCTCTACGAATCGGCCTTCCGCATCCTGGAGTACACGACGACGCTCTACGGCCGGCAGGGCGTCGTGCGCGAGCGCGGCAGCCTCAGCACGCCGGCTGGCCGGGCGGCGCCTTCGAGACGCAGGACGGCACGTGGATCGTCTTCACGGCGCCGGCGCAGCATCTCTTCGAGCGGCTCTGCGCGCATGCTCGGACAGCCCGACCTGCCGCGCGACCCGCGATTCGCCGCCGCCGCCGAGCGGCCGCAGCAGCATGCCGCGTCATCCTCGACCTCATGACCGAGTGGTTCGCCGGCGCGCCCGTTCGACAAGGCGCTGGCCGAGCTGAAGGCCCACGACATCCCGCACTCGCCGATCATGAGCATGGCCGACATCTTCGCCGACCCGCACTACCGCGCGCGGCAGATGATCATCGACGTGCCCGCCGAGGGGCTCGGCGCGCTGCCTCAGCCCGGCGTCGTCCCCAAGCTCTCGCTGACGCCCGGGCGCGTCACGCACGCCGGCGCGCGCGCTCGGCCGCCACACCGACGAGGTCCTCCACGCTCCTCGGCATGACCTCCGCCGAGATCGCTCAGCTCCGCGCCGACCGCGTCGTCTGGCTCGGCTTCCGCCGCTCGCTCGGCTGTCATCGCGAGTTGTCCGGATCGTCACGAATTCATCGGACTGTCGTCGCATTCTCATCATCTTGACCTGCGATAAGAGCCCCGACGATGCACGGATCTTCTCCCCCACCATTCTCGAGGAGGCTTGCATGAAGCGGGGATCGACGCGGCGGCTTGGCCGACGTTCCTTCCTCAAAGGTGCCCTGGCGACAGCGCCGCTCCTGATCGCGGGCCCGTCGCTGCTGAAACCCGCGCGCTGGCGCACGGGCGCGGCACGGCTTCTCCCCCGTCACGACGACGGACGAGTATCTGCTTCCGAGCATTCCCGGCGTGCAGACTGTGGCGATCCTGACCGTCGGCGACTCGATCGGCGGCTACCGGATGGTCGGCATTCCCGACGGTCTGGGCGCCTTCACCAGCGACCGCCGCCACTTCACGCTCGCTGATGAACCACGAGCTCACCGGCCACCGTCGGCATTCCCCGCGCGCCACGGCTCGCAAGGGCGCCTTCGTGTCCCGCTGGACGATCGATCGGCGGACGCTCGAGGTCGTGAAGGGCGAGGACTTCACCGGATCGCCGCAGGACGTGCACCTGTGGGATCCGGCGGCCCAGAAATACATGACCGGGACCACCGTCTGGGAGCGGCAGTGCTCGGCCGACCTCGCGCGCCCGGGCGCGTTCTACCATCAGGGCAAGGGAACGACCGAGCGCCTCTATCTGAACGGCGAGGAAGTCAGCCAGGGGCGCGCCTGGGCCCGGATCGTGACAGGCCCTCACACGGGGGAGGCGTGGCAGCTGCCCCTGCCTAGGCCGCATGGCCTACGAGAACGCGGTGGCCAGTCCCCATCCCCAGACCAAGACGGTGGTGATGCTCACGGACGACGGCGCGCTGAGCACCGCGCCCACCGCCGAGCGCCTTCCCGAGCGAGGTCTATGTGTATGTCGGCACCAAGACCCGCAGCGGGAACGAGATCGAGCGGGCCGGGCTGACCAACGGCAGCTTCTACGGGTTGAAGGTCTCGGTCGGAGGCCAGCCGGTGTCCGAGGAGAGCAACGACTTCGGACTCGGCACCGCCGACGAGCGGCTTCGTCGGCACCGGTCGGTTCAGCCTGCACAACTTCGGCGACGTCTCCGGCCTCGACCCGCTGACCCTCGAGACGGCGTCGATCGCCGCCGGCGTCACTCGCTTTCAGCGGCCAGAGGACGGCGCGTGGGACCCGCGAAATCGGAACCGTGACGACTTCTACTTCGTGACCACGGCGAGCCTGACGCTCAACTGTCGCCTCTGGCGCCTGCGCTTCGACGACGTCGAGCATCCCGAGCAGGGCGGAACCATCGAGATCCTTCCTCAAGGGCAACGAGGGCCACGGCATGCTCGACAACGTGACGATCGACCGGCTCGGCCGGATCGTCATGGACGAGGACCCCGGCAACAACGCGCGCGTGTCGAAGATCTGGGTCTATCAGATCGCCACCGGCGAGTTCTTCGAGGTCGCGCACCACAACCCGGCGTTCTTCGACGCGAGCCTGCCGAACAACCCCGCCTTCATCACCCAGGACGAAGAGTCGTCGGGGATCATCGACGCCGCGCACATCCTGGGGCCGGGCTGGTTCCTGCTCGACGTCCAGGCCCACAAGGTGAGCACCGATGCCGAGCTGGTCGAGGGCGGTCAGCTCCTGGCGATGTTCATCGATCCGGACATCGCGTCACCGTTCGGGGACAAGCGCAGGCCATCGCCACGAGAACGACGACGACGAAGACCAGCTGACCGCGTCCCGGTGCGGCGCTGGCCGGCGCAGCAGCGTCGCGGCCAGCGGCCCGAGCACGAGCGCCGCACCGATCGCGTTGAGGACGGCGAAGCCCCACACGCCCAGGATCATGCCGCCGGCGACGGATCCCAGGGCGCCCATGAGACCCATCGCCAGGTCGGCGAGACCCTGCGTCGACGCGCGCTCGGCCGGCGTCAGGGCGTCGGTCAGAGCGCGCTGCCGGCGACGAAGGCGAAGTTCCAGCCGATGCCGTTGATCGCCAGCGCCAGGATGACCAGGACGTGATCGCTGCCCGGCGCGAGCCCCGCCAGCATCACCGCGCCGACCAGGACCATCGCGCCGACGCCGATCATCGGCAGGCGCCCGACGCGATCGCAGAGCCAGCCGGACAGCGGTGAGGCCACGTACATGCCGCCGAGGTGCAGGGAAACCGCGAGGCCGATGGTGCGGCACGCCGTAGCCCTGATCGTGCAGGTAGACCGGCGACGTCGACGTGGTGCTGATCATCACGAACTGACTGATCGTGAGAGTCGCCAGCGCCAGCTGCACCCGGACGTCGCCGAGGATGGCCCCGAGCGAACGGGCCGGCTCCGGCGGGCGGCTGGCCGCCGCGATCGCGTGAGCATCGCGGGCGATCGTGAGCGGATCGGGCCGGAGCAGGATCTCGATCACGATCGCGGCCAGCGCGTAGCCGCCGAGGCTGATCAGAAACGCGCTGGCCGCCGGCGCGACGCCGAGAAGATTTCCGACGCGGAGCGCCGGCTCCATCAGATTCGGCCCGATCATCGATCCGGCGCTCGAGCCCCACACGATGAGCCCCATGGCCCGGCCCCGCTGGGCGCCCGGGCTCACGTCGGCCGCCGCGTAACGGCTCAGCAAGTTCGCGGTCTGCGAAACGCCGAAGAGCGCCATCCCGACGAGCAGCAGCACGAAGCTGCCGACCGTCACGCCGGCCATGCCGAGGAGCGTGCCGAGAACCGCGAGCCCGTACCCGAGCACCAGGCCGGGCCGGCGTCCCGCGCGATCCATGAAGCGCGCCAGCGGCCAGCTGGCCAGCGCCGTGCCGAGCGCGCCGGTGGCGATCGGCACGCCCGACCACGTGTTGGTGCCCATGATGCCGGCGGCCATGATGCTGCCGACCGCCATGCCGATCGAATGCCCCGTGCTGCCGCAGACCTGCGCCGCGAACAAGGTGGCCATCAGCCGGCCACGGCTCGCCGCGCTGCGAGGTGCCTCCGCGTGCAGGGTCATGAGCGACCAGTCTAGGTTTCGTGCGCGACCGGGTAAACGGCCAATGGGACGAAAGTGGCGCGCCGATTGGCCCACCGCGACGCGCGGCGCTTGACCCGGAATGCGAGGGCAGGCTAGATGTGATCTCGATGGGCATGGTCGCCACAGCCCCGTGAGTCGCGTGACGCTGGTCAGCTTCGACATCGACGGAACGCTTCGAGGTCGGCGAGCCGCCCGGTATCGTGCCCGTCGCGCTGGTGCGTGAAGCCAGCGTCTGGGCTACGTCGTCGGGAGCTGCTCGGACCGGCCGATCAGCTTTCAGCGCGATCTGTGGGAGCGGCTGCGCATCGCCGTCGACTTCACCGTGCTCAAGCACCACCTGCGGGACGTCAGGGCGCAATTCGCGGTGACCGCCTACTACCACATCGGCGACACCGAGGTCGACGCGTTCTACGCGAACGCGGCTGGCTTCAGCTTCTCCGCGCCGACCCGGAGACGCGCCGGCTCTGGCCTTCCGATCTGTTCGCCTCGCCGCCCGACGGCCACCGCTCCTGATGTCGCCGATCTGGTCGGGCGCGGCCGGCGCGGTTGCCGTCGCAGGCCTGCTCGCTCGCCGTGGGCATGGGCATCGGGCGCTTCGCCTTCACGCCGATCCTGCCGATGATGCACGAGGACGCCGGCCTCTCGATCGCGATGGGCGGGTGGCTCGCGTCCGCGAACTACGTCGGCTACCTGCTGGGCGCTCTGTCCGTGATGTGGCTGCGCATGCGCGCGACCAGCGCGATCCGCGCGGGGCTCGTCGCCATCGGCCTCGCCACGCTCGCCATGGGCCTCGAGGGCGGCCTCCGTCTGGTGGCTCGTGCTGCGCGCGATCGCCGGGGTGGCGAGCGCGTGGGTTCTGATCAACGTGTCGGCGTGGTGCCTCGAGCGTCTCGCCTCGCTGGGACGGGTCGGCCTGACCAACACGGTGTTCGCGGGCGTCGGCGCGGGCATCGTGCTCGCCGGCGGGCTCTGTCTCGCCCTCATGCACGCGGCGCCGGCTCGGCCCGCGCGTGGACGGTGCTCGGGGCGATCTCGCTCGCGCTGGCCGTCGGAGTCTGGCCGGCGTTTCGACGAGACGGCTCGGCACCGGCGAGCCCCGAGCGCGCCGAGCCGCGCGCGTCGCCTGGGATCAGAGTCGCTCCGGCTCGTGCTGTGCTACGGGGCATTCGGCTTCGGCTACATCATCCCGGCGACGTTCCTGCCGGTCATGGCACGGCAGGTGATTCGCGATCCGGCGGTGTTCGGCTGGTCGTGGCCGGTCTTCGGCGCGGCGGCGATGGGCTCCACGCTGGCCGTCGCGGCCCTGCTGGAGCCTCATGGCAATCGCCGCCTGTGGATCCTGAGCCACCTCGTGATGGCGCTGGGCGTCGCCCTTCCGGTCGTCTGGTCGAGCATCGTGGCCGTCATGCTCGCCGGCCTTCTCGTCGGCGGCACGTTCATGGTCATCACGATGGTCGGCATGCAGGAGGCGCGCAGCGTGGCCGGCGCGCGGGCGACGGGTCTGATGGCCGCGCTGACCTCGGCCTTCGCGGTCGGCCAGATCGCCGGCCCGATCGTCGTGAGCGGCGTCATCGCCGCGGGCGGCGGCTTCTCCACGGCGCTGATCGTCGCGGGCGCGGTGCTGCTCCTCAGCGCGTACGAGCTGTCGTAGCGATCTGTCTCACCCGCGAAGCGCCACCCGCGGTTCCTCCTGGTTACTTTGCGTCGAGCTCCAGGAGCGCGCTCAGCCCGCGATGGAACGTGGGCGCGCCACCCGGCACCATGCAGGTCTCGAGCACCTCGAACAGCTCCTCGCGCGTCGCGCCGAAGCGGATCGCCCGCTGCATGTGCGCCACCAGCGCGGCCTTCTCGGAGCCGCGAAAGGCCAGGAGCGCGATGGCGACGAACTCCCGCACCTTGGCCGAGACGTGCTGGCCCTCGCCCAGGCCGAGCTCGTAGATGTGATTGTAAGCCTCGACGAATTCCGGGTCCTGGCGCGCCGCGAATTCCCATTCCGGGTAGATATACCCGCGCGCTTTTTTCATCCGCGCGATGAGCTCGTCCGCCCGCTGCTGCCGCTTTTCGTCCGCCGCCTTCTCTGGCATCGCGTTCCTCCCGGGAGTGCCTAGCGTACCTTGCCGCGCGCCGCCACCGGCCACACGACCTCGACCGCGCCGTTCCGGACCCCGTAGACCTCGTCCACCATGTTGGTGACGACGCAGCAGTGATTGGGCACGACGTGGACGACGTCGCCGACCTTCGGGCGCTCGGTGCAGGCGGAGAGGTCGACGGTGCCGTGCTCCTCCGAGAGGGCGGTGATCGCCGCGTCCGGGATACTCCATCACGTGCCCGTAGCCCTTCATGAAATAGAGATCGGAGGTGAGCACCTTGGAGCCCGCGTCCAGGATCGCGCGCGTGGCGGTCGGCCGGCTCACCACCGTCGCGCGCACGCGCATGGCGCAGTCGTCCCAGCCGGCGGTGCCGGTGGAGACCACCATGGCGTCGTTGTAGACGCAGGTGCCGGCCCGATGCTCGGTCAGCATCGGGAAGTTTTGCGCCGTGAAGAGGCGGGCGTGCCGCCGCCGGACACCACCGGCACGGGAATGCCGGCCTGCTTGAACAGCGCGCAGCGCCGCCTCGAAGAAATGCCGGGTGTTCGGATCGCGGTTGGGAAACGTCATGAGACCGTCGAACCGCATCCGGGGCAGCCGCATCGCCTGCCGCGCCAGCGCGAACGCCTCCTCGGGGTCTGGACGCCGGTGCGGCCGAACCCGGTGTCGCACTCGACGAGGAAGCGCAGATCGACACCGTGACGGGCGGCCGCATCGGACAGGGCCTGCGCGACCACGTCGTTGTCGAGAACGACCGCGAGACGCCGGACGCGCTGGACCAGGGTCATGAGGCGATCCGTCTTCGGCTCGCCCAGGATGTTGAAGGTGAGCAGGATGTCGTCGGTGACGCCGGCGTCGACAGAACACTCCACCTCGCCGAGCTTCTGGCACGTGATACCGGTCGCGCCCGCCGCGATCTGCATCTTCCCGATGTCCGGAATCTTGTGCGTCTTGATGTGGGGCCGGTTGCCGATTCCGTGCCGCGCGAGATGGGCCTGAACGCGGCGAATGTTCTCCCGCATGATGTCGAGGTCGACGGTGACGACGGGCGTGTCGAGGTCAGTCAGCAGAGTCATCGGATCCCTTCCTCGGGAGTCATCGAGCGCGGGGAGTCATCGAGCGGCACGGGCCAGCGTCGCTAGAGCGAGGGCCATCGGGCGGCCCAGGGGCGCGCCAGCTCGAGCTGCGCGGCGAGCCGGAACAGCGTCGCCTCGTCGCCGAACCGCGCCGCGAACTGGACGCCGATCGGCACGTTGTCGCCGTTCCAGAAAGCGGCACCGACATGGCGGGCTGGCCGGTCGCGTTGAAGATCGGGGTGAACGGGACGAAGAGCGCCGAGCGGAAGATCCCGTGCATGGGGTTGTCGGCTCCCTGTCGAAGCTTCCGAGCGCCGGGGCGGCTCGGCGAGCGTCGGCGAGGCCAGAACGTCGTACTGGACGAAGAACTGCGCGATCTGACGCGCGATGCGCTGGAGATCCTGGATCGCCAGCAGGTAGTCGAGGCGCTCCGGCGGGTGCCCATCTCGTAGAGGCCCCAGGTGAGCGGCTCGAAGCGCTCCGCGCTCGGTGTCTGTCCGTGCGGCGCGCCCAGTCGTCGATCGTCCACGAGGCGCCCGCCGCCCACACCGTGATGAACGCCTGGCTGATCGCGTCGCCCTCCAGCGCGGGCGTCGCCTCGCTCACGTCGTGACCCAGGCTCTCGCAGAGCTCGGCGGCGTCCTGGGCCGCGCGCACGCAGTCCGGGTACGGGCGCGCCGGTCGCGCTGCTGGTGGTGAACGCCACGCGCAGGAATCCGGGCGGCCGGCTCACCTCTTCCAGAAATGGGCGCGCGGGCGGCGGCGCGACGTACGGATCGCCGAGGTCGGGCCGGTGGTGGCGTCGAGCAGGGCGGCGCTGTCCCGGACCGAGCGGGTCAGCGCGTGCTCGACGACCAGCCCGCTGAGCAGGTCGCCAAAGTGCGGGCCGAGCGGATTGCGGCCCCGCGTCGGCTTGAGGCCGAAGAGGCCGCAGCACGACGCGGGAATACGGATCGAGCCTCCGCCGTCATTAGCGTGTGCCATGGCGACGAGACCGGCAGCGACGGCAGCGGCCGACCCTCCGCTCGAGCCGCCGGGCGTCAGGCCGAGGCTCCACGGGTTGCAGGTCGGTCCAAAGAGCTTGGGCTCGGTCGTCGGCAGAATGCCGAGCTCAGGGGTGTTGGTCTTGCCGATGATGATCAGTCCAGCCCGCTTCAGGCGCCGCGTCAGCTCGCTGTCCGACTCCGGGGTGTACCGGCCATCGATGAAGGCGGAGCCCTCGGTGAACCGCACGCCGGCGTACTCGGCCAGGAGATCCTTCAGCAGGAAGGGCACGCCGGCGAAGGGGCCGTCGGAGCCCTCCACCGCGGCCTCCGCGCGCGCCCGATCGTACATCGCGGTCACGACCGCGTTGAGCTTCGGATTCAGGCGCTCGATGCGCGCGATCGCCGCCTCGACCAGCTCGATGGGCCTCACGGACTTCTCGCGCACGAGCTCGGCCTGGGCGGTCGCGTCGAGCCGCCAGAGGTCAGTCACGGCTCATTCTCGTGCGACGATAGTGCGCCGCCCGCGGCCTTGACAATAGATCAACACCTGTTTAGTATCTAAGGTCCGTATGGAGGTGGCTTCGATGAACCCGGTAGAGCGTGTCTTGATTCAGGATCTGACAGGGCTTCTCGATCGCCTCGCGGCGTCCCTGCCGAGGGCGGCTTCGAAGGTATCCGCTCGGCCCATCCGGGGCTGAAGGGGAAGCTGGACGACGCCGACGCGCAAGCTGGCAGCGGCGCGCGAGTCCCTGCTCGATGGCTACGGCCGGTGGCGCCGGGCGCTGGAAGATCTGGAAAATCTGTGGGCGCTGGGGGCGTGGCGCTCAGTCGCGGCCGAAGAGCCGGCCGAGCGGTCCGCCGCGCTCGCGGCCTGACGCAACGCGCGCGCGGTATAGGTCGTGCGAGCCGCCTCGAAGCGCTGCCAGTAGTCCGGCAACTCCCGGGCCAGCACGACCTGCACCCCGAGCAGCCGGTGCATCTCGTCGCCGGGCGTCTGCTCAACTGCGGCCACCTTGCGCCGCTGTCCTTCGTCGAGGCCCGGCACGATCGCCGCCTGCAGCTCGGCGAGGAACGCGCGCACGCTCTGCGTGAACTCGGCGCGGTCACTCGCGCTGTCGGCGGCCGGCGCCGGCAAGCCGAGGGCGCGGGCGTCGCTCGACGAGCGCGCCGAGGCGAGACGAAATCGATCGCCTCTTCGAGGCGCTCGCGGAGCTGCGCGTCGATGCGGTCGCTCAGCGCGGCCGGCTGGTTCGGGTCGCGGCGCAGCGGGTACCGAAAAATGAGTCTGGCGTCATGAATCTCGCGCTCGCAATGCTAAGATTCTAACGTGCTCGCTGCGCGCGTCGTCGGAGTCACGCTGCTCGTCCTGCTCACGCTTCCCGCGTTGGCCCTGGCTCCTCCGAGCGACGTTTCTGGGACGCTCAATTTTTCCGGAATCGACGACGCCGCCAACGAGGCGGTCGCCAGCGGTGAGATCCCCGGTGTCGTGGTCCTCATCGGTCGCCGCGACGACATCCTGCTCCAGCGCGCCTATGGGTCGCGCCGCCTGGTGCCGAACCAGGTCCCGATGACCCTCGACACCATCTTCGACATCGCCTCCCTCACGAAGCCGGTGGGCACGACCATCGCCGTCATGTCGCTCGTCGAGCGCCGCCCGATCTCGCTTGACGCTCCGCTGGGCCGGTACCTCAGGGAGTTCCAGGGTAAGCAGTTCGACGAGATCACCATCCGGACTCCTCACTCACAGCGCCGGGCTCGCGGAATATCCTGCCGAGACTCCGCGGTCGCCGCAGGCTTTCCTGACGGCGGCGCAAAGGATCGCCAGGCTGCCGCTCGAGTATGCCCCCGGCTCCGGCTTCCAGTACAGCGACACCGGGTTCATCCTCCTCGGTGAGGTCGTCCGCCGCGTCGGCGGTACGCCGCTCGATCGCTACCTGGACCGCGTGCTCTTCCGGCCGCTCGGCCTCAACGACACGACCTTTCAGCCTCGCGGCGAGCACGATGAGTCCGCGTCGCGCCGACCGAGTTCGCGAACGGCCACCTGCTGCGCGGCGAGGCGCACGACCCGCGGGCGCGACTGCTCGGCGGCGTCGCCGGTCACGCCGGGATGTTCTCGACCGCCGCCGACCTCTCGCGGATCTGCCGGATGCTGCTGAACGGCGGCACGCTCGACGGACAGCGCATTCTCGAGGCCGCCACGGTGCGCAGCCATGCTGGAGCTGGCGCCCGACGGCCGCGGGACGCGCACGCTCGGCTGGGACGTCGCCTCGTCAGTACTCACGGCCGTTCGCGCCGTTCTTCCCCGAGGGCTCGGTGGGCCACACCGGCTTCACCGGAACCGCGGTGTGGATCGACCCGTCGACCAAGAGCTACCTGATCATCCTTGTCCAACCGCGTGCATCCCAGCGGCGGCGGCGCCGCGAGATCCGCGATCTCAGAGTGCGCCTCGCGGCCGCGGCCGGCGCTCAGCTGTTCCAGCCGCCGGTGATTGCCGATCCCGGCCCCACCAGCGGCCCGGCTGCGGATGGGCCGGTGAACGACAACCGCCCGCCCGACGACGATCGTGCACGACCGACCGCGTCCTCACGGGGCTCGACGTGCTCGTCGACCAGCGGTTCTCGATGCTCGCGGGACATTCGGTCGGTCTCGTGACCAACCAGACCGGCATCGACTCGCGCGGTCGGCGCGCGATCGATCTCATCGCCAATGCGCCGGGGTCAGGCTGCAGGCCATCTTCTCCCCGAGCACGGCCTCGCGCGGCCAGGCGGACACCGATGTGCCCGAACGGGTTCGACGCCGGGACCGGCCGACCGGTCTGGAGCCTCTACGGCGCCACCAGGCGCCCGTCGCCGGCGATGCTCAAGGACGTCACGGTGCTGGTCTTCGACATCCAGGACGTCGGCGCTCGCTACTACACGATACCTCACCACGCTGATCTACGTGATGGAGGAAGCGGCCAAGCAGCGGATCCCCGTGCTCGTGCTCGACCGGCCCAATCCGATCACGGGGCGCGTGGTCGAGGGGCCGCTGATGGACCCCGATCTGCAGTCGTTCACCAGCCCGCACACGATCCCCGTGCGAACCGGGCTCACGATCGGCGAGTTCGGCCGGCTGGCCGCCGCCGAGCGCAAGATTCCCGTCTCGCTCACGGTCGTCCCGCTGGTCGGCTGGCAGCGCGAGCGCTGGTACGACGAGACCGGCCTGCCCTGGGTCAATCCCTCGCCGAACATCCGCTCGGTCACCCAGGCGCTCCTCTACTCGGGCGTCGGGCTTCTCGAGGCGACGAACCTCTCGGTGGGCCGCGGCACGGACATGCCCTTCGAGGTGGTGGGGGCGCCGTGGATCGAGCCTCGAGGGCTGGCCGAGGTGCTCAACCGGCAAGGACTCCGCGGCGTGACCTTCGAGCCCATCTGGTTCACGCCGACGAGCGACGTGTACGCCAGCGTGCTCTGCGCGGGCGTTCGACTGGTGGTGACCGACCGGGAGGCGATCCGCCCGGTGACGGTGGCGTTTGCCCTGGCGAGAGCCCTACGCGAGCGTCACCGCGACCAGTTCAGGCCCGAGAACATCCAGAACCTCCTCGTGAACCGCTCCACGATGTGGGCCTTTCTCAGGAGAAGTTCTGACCGCGTCGTCGCCTGGGCGGAAATGGATCGCGCCAGCTTCTTGAAGCGCCGCGCGTCGTATCTCATGTATCGCTAGGCTTCACTTCTGCCTCGCGCGGCGACGGGCGGTGGCGGGTGGCGCGGCCGGGTCGGTGAGGGGTCGACGGACCACGCGGCGCGCGTTCGCTGCTCGTTCGCGGCTGGGCTCCATCCGGGCGCGCCACTCCGCCGCCGCTTTTCGGGAACGGGTCCTTTTCGACCCTCACCGACCCGGCCGCGCCCCACCTGCCACCAGCCCGCTCTCGCGTGCTGCCGAGTCTTTGCTTCGGAGGCAGGCGCGAGGGCTTCCCTGCGCGCGCGGGCGGAGCCCGTCTCGGGTGACGACGCGCGGCGGGCGAGGGGTGGATGCTAGCGTTCGACGACTCGGAGGGTGCGGAGCTCGGCGCGGAGGCGGTCGCGGCCGGCGTGCGGGACCGTCACGGAGTTGGCGTCGCCGTCGCTCACGAAGCGCTCGCTGGGGTTCTTGTCGAAGTAGTTGAGCCAGTACGCGAGGTCGCGCTCGACCGCCTGGATGCGCGGCAGGCGCACCGGATCGAACGCGCGCGAGAACGGCGACGGCGCGGCGCCGCCGGCGACCATCAGGACGGCGTCATGGTTGTAGGTCGTGCCCTTCGCCGAGCCGTGCAGCACCCAGCTCACGTCCGACGGATAGACGCCGTGCGGCAGCGCGATGCTGCGCGTCCTGTAGTCGGGGACATGGCGCTGGATCCACACCTGGGCCTCGGCCACCTGAGCGCGCACCGTGGCCTCCGGGTACTTGGCGAGGTTCGCGTGCCAGAGCGTGTGATTGCCGATCTCGTAGCCGTGGCTCACCAGGTACTGGAGCTTGTCGCCCCTCGTGCTCGGGCTGATTGAAGAGCCGGTTCGGCTTGGAGGCGCCCGGCAGGACGTAGAACGTCGCGCCCCGGCCGAAGTCGGGCTTCTCGGCGATGAACGCCTCGAGGACGCCGATGGCGGACTTCGGGTCGATCTGGACGCTGCCGTTCGCCTCGACGTAGCGGAACTGACCCGGTGAGGAGTCGTCGAACGTGAGGACGACCGGCGTCGTCCCGGCCGGGATCTGGATGCGCCGGTCGAGCAGGTCACCCAGGCTGATCAGCCGGTAGCCCTTTGCGTAGAGCGTCTCCAGGTCGCGCCGGAAGTTCTCGGGAGTTCGCGTCCAGCGCTCCTCGGGGTAGTCGATCTTGTGGTACTCGAGGATCATCACGCGGCCGAGCTCGTTGGGGGTGAGGTCGGCCGCTCCTGCATACGAGACCAGCAAAAGTGCCGCCGTCAGAATCAATGATAGTACCAGCAAAATTTTCACTTGGTCCCTGAGGCCTCTTTCTGCCGCAGCGCGGCTGGCCGTGTAGTCGTTCCGGGGTTCCACAGCATCCAGCCGACTGCCCCGGCGTCGTCGGCTCCCTGATCTGCGCGCGGACCTCGGTCACGCCGAAGATCCGCCGGTCGAACGCGTAATCTTTGAAGTCCTGCAGCCACGGCCGCACGCGCACGCGGTGCTGTGAGGCGCGGTGCTGGATCAGCCGGACGCTCTCCTGACCACCTCGTAGGGTTCTGGACGGGTTGCGGAACCCCGGGATCCCCACGTGGTAGCCGGAGGGATAGACCATCGGGCAGAGATAGTCGAGGTGCGGCGCCAGCTCCTCGATGCGCTGGCCGATGTCGGTGTCGTTCTCGTTGAACGCCGTGTAGCCGAAGACGTCGGCGGCGACGAACACCCCCAGCGGACCCAGCTCGCGGCGGCGCCTTGCCGAGGAAGCCGGCGATGGCGGGCAGCCGCGTGGTCTTGTTGTTCGGCGACGAGTACTTCGCGGCGCCCAGCTTGCCGTCGGTGGGGAAGCGGACGTAGTCGAACTGGATCTCGTCGAATCCCTTGCTGGCTGCCTCGCGCGCGATCGCGACGTTGTAGCGCCAGACCTCCTCGCGGAACGGGTCGACCCAGGCGAGCTTCTCGTTGTCGATCCAGGGCCGGCCGGTGCGCGTGTCGATGATCGCGAGGTCGGGCCGGCCGTTCGCCAGGACGTTGTCCTTGAAGGTCACGATGCGCCCGATCGTGTAGATGCCACGCGACTTCAGATCGGCCATCAGGGAGTCGAAGTCCTTGAGGGTGCCGGGGCCCTGGGCGCCGACCGCCAGCGCCTCCGGCACCTCGGTACGGTAGACGATCCAGCCGCGGTCGCCCTTCACGTCGATGACGACCGCGTTCAGCTCGGTCCGCGCGGCCAGGTCGAGGACGCGGCCGCGGATGCCCTTGTCGCCGATGCCGAAGTAGGTGAGGTACGCCGCCTTCACCATCTGCGGCTGCATGACGAGCCTCGATCGCGTCGCGGGTCGGCGCAGCTTCATCCGCGCGAACCCCGGCCGCTTGACCACGATGGTGGCGTCGGCGGATGGCCCTCGATCGTGAACCGCCCCTCGGCGTTCGTCAGGTGCTCGACGCCGCCGATGACGACGGACGCGCCCTCGAGCGGGCTGTGGTTCGCGTCAAGGATCTGACCAGTGATCGTTTTCGGCCAGGTGACGCGCGGCGCCTCGGGGGCGCGCTCGACTGGCCGCCCGACGTAGTCCGAGACTGGACCAGGAGTTGGCACTGGTAGAGGTCGAGCCACCGTCGTCGCGCGGGCGAGCTCCGACGGCGAGAGGAGAGCGTAGCCGCTCAGAATCGCAACAATGAGAAGACCGACGGTATAGGTACCGTCGAGCAAATCACGTCGGCGCGTCGAGGAAATGTGTTCGTCACTCATGGGTACTATCGACAATACCCGGCGCTCGAAGGCGTACAAAGCAAAAATATTGCGGATACAATCCGTCGCATGTCATCCGCCACTACACACTTTGGATGTGGTAGCGCGCGCCGAGGTTCGGTCGACGTCAACGGTCTGCGACTGAGCTTTCTCGAGTGGGAGGCGCCGGGTCGTCCGGTCGTCTGCTTCCTGCACGGCGGCTCGGCCCACGCCCACTGGTTCGATCGCGTCACGCCCGCGCTCGTCGGCCGGTTCCACATGATCGCCCTCGATCAGCGCGGCCACGGCGAGAGCGAGTGGGCACGGCCGCCGGCGTACGCGACCGAGAACTTCGCCGCCGACCTGCTCGGCGTCCTCGACGCCTTCGGCTGGCGGCGGGTGGCGCTCGTCGGCCACTCGATGGGCGGCCACAACGCGATGTCCTTCTCGGCCTGGCACCCGGATCGGGTGAGTGCCCTGGTCATCGTCGACTCACGCCCCTCGATTCCCGTCGATCGGCTGGACCGGCTGCGCACGCGGGGCATGGTCACCCTGCGCCCGTACCCGACGCGCGAGGCCGCCGCCGCGTCGTTTCGACTGCTCCCCGCGAGACGGTGGCCGATCCCGCCTTCTCGCGCATCTGCGGGCGGTCGGGTGTCGTCGAGCGCGACGGGCAGTGGGTCTACCGCTTCGACCCCGCGAGCAACGGCCAGCGCCAGCCCGTCGACGCCTGGGCGCTGGTCGATCGGATCACGGCGCCGACCCTGGTCGTACGTGGCGAGCTGAGCCCGAACTTCACGCGCGAGATGGCCGACAAGCTGCGGGCGGCGATCCCCGGCGCGGCGTACACGGAGATTTCCGGAAGCTACCACCACCTGGTGCTGGACAATCCGACGGGATTCGTCCAGGCGGTGGACCCGTTCCTGACGACGACGCTTCGATGAGGTGAGGGGGCTGCCGGGTCGGGGCGCTACCGGTCGATGCGGAAGCGCTCGATCGCGGCGGTGTCCAGCTCGACGCCGAGCCCCGGCCGGGTCGGAACCCGGATCTCGCCGTTCACGGGCACGAGGGGCTCGGTCACGATGTCGGCGGCCAGCGCTCCGCTGACCCCAACCGCGAACACGCCCTCCATGAGGGGGCCGGGCCATGCCGCGCAGAGCTGCGCCACCGCCGCCGTCGCGACGCTCGTGCTGGGGTGGTTCCCGGGATAGATGCGCATCCCGGCGGCGCTCGCCAGCGTCCAGAGCCGCCAGACGCGATACATCCCGCCGTTCTTCCGCGATCTTGGTCTGCACCACGGTCGCGGCGCGCCGGCGAATCACCTCGAGCAGCGAATGGTCGGTCGAGACCGACTCGTCCGCCATGATCGGGATGGAGGTCGCCCGGGCCAGGGCCGCCAGGCCCTCGAGGTCCCAGATCGCGATCGGCTGCTCGGCCGCGTCGATGTCGTAGGGCTCGAGCTTCCGGAGCAGGGCGAGCGCCTCGTCGTACGTGAGCGCGCCGTTCGCGTCCACTCTGATGACGACCTGATCCTCGAACCGGTCGCGCAGCGCGACGACGTTGGCCAGGTCCTGCTTTGATCGACGCCGATCTTGAGGCCGAAGTGGCGAAAGCCGCGGTCGTAGAACGCCTGCGCCGACTCTAAGATTTCGGCGCCGGTCGGCTTCATGGCGAGCAGGCCCGAGACGCGGACGCGGTCCCGGCACTCGCCGCCGAGGAGCTTGTGCACGGGAGCCCCACGGCCTTGCCGGCGATGTCGTACAGCGCGTCGGCCACCGCCGCCTGCGCGTAGAGCGTGTTGTAGAGCGCGTCGTCGAGCGTCTTCAGGATGCCGCCGATGTCGAACGGCGAGCGGCCCGCCAGCCGCGGCTCGAACTCGTCCCTGACGGTGCGCACGAGGTTCCAGATGAGCTCGGCGCTGCCCTGCCGGCGCCAGGCCTGAGTCTCGCCGATGCCGACGATCCCCTCGTCGGTGTGCACCCGCACGATGAGGATCTCGATCGACTCCCGGCCGGCGCCCTGCGAGATCTTGAACGGCTGCGCGAAGGGCAGACGGAGGGGATCGTCTCGATCTCGGTGATCTTCACCGGTCAGTCCCCACGCGCTCGATGCGGACGGCGCAGACCTTGTACTCGGGAATCTTGGACACGGGGTCGGAGGCCGAGTTGGTCAGGAAGTTGGCCGCCGACTGCTCGAGCTTGACGAACGGTACGAAGACGGCGCCGGCGCGCACCGACTCGGTGACGCGCGCGTAGCCGTCGAGCTCGCCGCGGCGCGAGACCAGGCGGACGCGAGAGCCCGTGTCGACGCCGAGGCGCCGCGCGTCGGTCGGGTGAATCGCGACCTCGAGGCGCGGCGCCAGCCTCGAGCAGCCCCTGCACCCGCCGGGTCAGCGTTCCGCCGTGCCAGTGGTAGAGCAGGCGCCCGGTGTTCAGGACGAACGGGAACTCACGGTCCGGGAGCTCGGCGGCCGCTACCGTCTCCCGCGCGGCAATGAAGCGCGCCCGGCCGAGCGGGAAGGCCTCGCCGTAGAGAAATGGCGTTCCCGGGTGATCGGGGTGGGACACGGCCACTGCAAGCCGCCCTCGCGGTCGAGCCGCGCGTGCGAGAGCCCGCCCAGGAACGGCGTCAACCGCGCCATCTCGTCGAAGATCTGCGCCGGGCCCGCATAGTCGAACTGGCGCCTGACCTCCACGCCGAGCTTCGCCGCCACGCGCTTGGCCAGCTCGGAGGTGATCCACCAGTCGGGCATCGCCTGTCCCGGCGGCTCGAGCGCCTGGCGCACCCGCTGCACCCGGCGCTCCGAGTTGGTGAACGTCCCTTCCTTCTCCGCGAACGCGGCCGCCGGCAGGAAGACGTTCGCGCGCTCGGCCGTCTCGTGCATGAAGAGGTCCTGCACGACGAGGAAGTCGAGCTGCCCGATCGCCTTTTCGGCGTGATGGAGGTCCGGCTCCGAGAGCAGGGGATTCTCGCCGACGACGTACATGGCGCGCGTCTCGCCGGACAGGCATCCTCGACCATCTCGGTGACGACGCGTCCGGCGCGCGCCGGCGGCGGGGCGCCCCACGCCGCCGCGAACTTCGCGAGCGTCTCGGGGACGTAGTGCTGGTAGCCGGGCAGGTTCGTGGGGATGCAGCCGGCGTCGCCGCAGCCCTGGACGTTGTTCCTGGCCGCGCAGCGGCGAGATGCCGCTGCCGTGGAAGCCCATCTGGCCCGCCACGAGCGAGAGGTTCAGGAGCGAGTGGGCGTTGTGGATCCCGTTGGTGTGCTGGGTGACGCCCATGCCCCAGATCAGGCACGAGCCCGCGAAGGGCGGGCGCGCGTACCAGCGCGCGGCCTGCGCGATGTCCTCGGCCGGCACGCCGGTGACGCGCGCGGCGTGCTCGAGCGTGAACGGCTCGAGCGACTCGCGCCAGGCGTCGAACCCCTCGGTGCGCCCGCGGATGAACTCGCCGGCTGCGAGCCCCTCGTCGAGGATCACGCGAGCCATCGCGTTGAAGAGGGGGACGTCCGGTGCCCGGCCGCGGCTGGATCCAGAGGTCCGCCTGGTCGCATAGCTCGACCCGCTTGGGGTTGATGACGATCAGCCGCGCCCCCGGCTGACGGCCCGGCGGAAGCGGATCGCGATCACCGGATGGTTCGCCGACGCGTCGGCGCCGACGACCATCAGGCAGCCGGCGTCCTCGTAGTCCTGGTACGAATTCGACGTGGCGCCGGAGCCCATCGAGGCCAGCATGGCCTCGACCGACGGCGAGTGACAGAGCCGCGTGCAGTGGTCCACGTCGTTGGTCTGCATCACGAGCCGGCAGAACTTCTGGATGAGGTAGCCGTCCTCGTTGGTGGCCTTGGCGCTGGCGAGAGCCCCGAACCGGCCCCGGTTGCGCGCCAGGCCCTCGGCGGCGGCCTCCAGCGCCTCGTCCCAGCCGACTTCCACCCAGCCCCGCTCGCGGCGAATCATCGGCCGGGTGATCCGATCCTTGGCATGCACGAAGCCGGTGCCGAAGCGCCCCTTGACGCAGAGCATGCCGAGGCTCGACCGGTTCGAGGGCTCGTCGTCGGCCATGAGAGCCAGCGTCTCGGACTCGCGAACGCCCAGCTTGATGCCGCACCCCACACCGCAGTAGGGGCACGTGGTGTCGACGTTCCGCACGATCTTGGCCGGCGTCTCCTTCGGCCGCAGGGCGCCGGTCGGACACGTCGCCACGCACTGGCCGCACGAGGTGCAGACCGACGAGGACATGGCGCCGTCGGCGAACACGCCGACCTTGGTCGCGTGGCCGCGGCCGAGGAGCGCGATGGCGCCGATCTGCTGGACGTCGTCGCAGGCGACCGCGCAGCGCCCGCAGAGGATGCACGCCTCGCGGTCGAGCACGAAGAACGACTTGCTCGCGTCCACGTCGAAGTGATGCTGCGGGCCCAGCGCGGGCTCGAGCATCCCGTGGCGCGCCGCCGCGTCGGAGAGCTGGCCGAAGCCGTTGCGCTCCTCGGATCGCGTGAGCATCGAGCTCGTGAGGTCGAGCACCGCCTTTCGCACACGAACCGCATCCGGGTGCTCGGTCGAGACCACCATGCCCCTCGCGGGCCGGGAGGTGACAGGAGGCCGGGAGCCCGCGCTGACCCTCGACGTGCACGAGGCAGGTCCGGCACGCGCCGAGCGGCGACCGGTCGGGGTCCTTGCAGAGCTGCGGGAAGGGCGATCCCGAGGCGGTTCACGCCGTCGAGGACGGTGGCGCCCTCGGGGAGCTCGACCGTCCGGGCGTCGATGACGAGCTTCATGGGAGCCTTATGATACGCCGAACTCGCCGGGAACTCGGCAAGCCCCGAGAGCACGGCAAACGGCGCCGCCTGGCCGAGGCCGCAGAGCGACGCCACCTGGATCACCTCGCTCAGCGCCTTCACGCCGGCCTCGTCGACCGGCCCGTCGAGCATCGCGAGCAGGCGCGCCGTCCCTCGCGGCACGGCGTGCACTTGCCGCAGGACTCGCGCGTGTTGAAGGCGAGAAGCGTCCGGACGGCGTCCCGCACCGACGTCTGATCGTCGAGCGTGACGACGCCCCCGGTGCCCGGATTGACGGGGCCGCGCGGGATGAGCGGCTCGTCGAACTGGCGCGGATGCACGATGCTGCCCGGACGGGCCGCCCACGACCGCCGCGCGGATCGGCCGGCCCGTCGACGACCCGCCGCCGACCGTGTCGATCAGCGTGCGCAGCGTACAGCCGAGCTCCATCTCGACGACTCCTGGCCGCTTCAGGTGGCCCGAGAGGCCGAAGAGCTTCGTGCCGCGCCCGCCGCCGAGGCTCGCGAACCACGCGCGCGCCGCGCGCGACGATCGAGGGCACCGCGGCCAGCGTCTCAACGTTGTTGATGACGGTCGGCTTGCCGAAGAGCCCGGCCTCGACGGGAAACGGGGACGCGGTCTGGGCATCGCTCGCCGACCCTCGAGCGACTCGAGCAACGCCGTCTCCTCACCCAGGACGAAGCCGCCGGCGCCGCGGCGGATCTCGACCTCGAGCGAGAAGTCCGAGCCGAGGGATGCGGTGGCCCACCAGGCCGTGGGCGTGGGCCTGAGCCAGCGCGGCGGCCACGCGCTGGGCCGAAAGCTCGGCCTCGCCGTGGATATAAAGGATGCCGCGCGAAGCGCCCGCCGCGAACGCCGCCAGCAGCATGGCCTCGAGCAGCCGGTGCGGATCGCCCTCCATCAAGTGGCGGTCCTTGAAGATGCCGGGCTCCCCTCTTCGGCGTTCACGACGATGAACTTCGGCGTGCCGCGCGCGGCCCGGCAGCCGGCCCACTTCACCGCCGTCTGGAAGTAGGCGCTGCCGCGACCGGTGAGGCCCGCGGCCCGGACCTCGTCGATGACGCGCTCCGGCTTTCCGTCGGTCAGCGCTTGCGCGAAGGCCGCGTACGCGCCGCGGCGAAGCGCATCGGCGATGTCGCCGGGATCGGTCACGCCGCAGCGCTCGAGCAGCACGCGGTGCTGCGGCGCCATGAACTCGCGGCCGGCATCGTCGCCGGAGCGCGTTCGACGCGAGAGCATCGAGCAGTCGGGGCACGGCGGCGGCGGTCACGGGGCCGGTGACGCGGGTGACTGACCCTCGCGCGCCACGGTGACGGTTGGGGCCGCCCAGCACATGCCGTTGCAGCCCGCGGCCACGACGGCGAACGACAGCCCCCGCCGGGCGACCTCGGCCCGAAGCGCCGCGAGCGTTTCGCCGGCGCCGACGGCCAGCGAGCACGCGCCGACTCCGACGATGAGCCGGGCGCCGGTGCTCCGCGCGCCGGCGTCGCCGGCCAGGGCCGCGAGTCGCTGCGCCGGCGAGCCTGATACCGGAGCGCGCGACACCGGAGAGCCTGACGCCGGCGCTACCGCGGCGGGGGCTTCCTCACGATGTCCGGCGCGGACCGGTGCCGAGAGCAGCGCATCGATATCACCGGGCGCGACGCGACCCCGGTAGGCGTGGTCGACTTCCACCACCGGCGCGACCGAGCAGGCGAAGGCGCAGTCCATCTCTTCCAGCGTGACGGCGCCATCGGCCGTCGTCCGGCCGGCGGCGATGCCGAGCGCTCGCTCGCACGCCCCTACCAGATCTTGTCCTCCGCGCGCCCGGCAGCTCACGCCGGTGCAGACGCGGACGATTCTTCGGCCGGGCCGGGCGAGCCTGAACTCGGGATAGTGGCTCGCGACCGCCCACACCTCGCTCTTCGGCACGCGCAGGTGGGCCGCGATCCGTTCGAGCGCGTCGGGCGAGAGCCACCCGTCGGTGCGCTGCGCCGCGTGGAGCGCCGGCAAGAGCCACGTGCGCTCGCGGGGGAAGGCGGGGGAGGGCGCTGCGGAGTCGCTCAGATCTACTGCTCGAGCTTCGCCAGGAAGTCCTTCAGCACGGGCGCCCACTTCGCCCACTCCGGGCCGCTCGCCGAGTGGCCGAGCTCGGTGTCGATCTCGAAGTACTGCGCCTCCACGCCGGCTTTCAGGAGCTTGTCCATCACGGCCGGGCGCGATCGACGGCGGGAAGAGCTTGTCGGTCCTCGAGAGCACGTAGAGCACCCTGGCGCGAATCCGGCTGAAGTCGCGCTCGGCGTCGTAGCTGACGGCCGCCTTGCGCAGCGTGACCATCGAATTGGGATCGAACTGTCGGGCCCACGTCTCGGCGAGCTGCTCGAGGCGCGCCGCGCGCGCGACGGGGTCGGCGATGGTTCGCGCGAGCGCCTCGTTCTGGCCGTAGCGCTCGAGCGTCTCGATGCGCTGCCGGACCAGCGTCGGGACGATGCCGCCGCGGTCGTAGTGCCAGCCGCCGTTCCAGCTCGGGTCCGTCGCGAAGCGGTCCTGCAACGCCTTGACCGCCGCGTCACCACCCGAGCCCTTCGGCGCCGTCACGACCGGCACCACGCCGGTCACGAACGATGGATAGGTCACCGCCCACTGGAACGCCTGATAGCCCCCGAACGACGGACCTGCGACGGCGACCAGGTGGCGCACGCCGAGGCTGTCGAGCAGGAGCTTTTGCGCGCCGACGATGTCGGTGAGCGTGATGTCCGGGAAATCGGGGCCGTAGGGCTTGCCCGTTCTCGGGTTCAGTGCTGGCCGGCGCCGTGGAGCCATAGGAGGAGCCGAGCATGTTCGACGACACGACGAAATACCGGTCCGTGTCGATGGCCTTGCCGGGGCCGACGAGGCCGCTCCACCAGCCGGCAAACGGCATGTCGGCGGTCGGCGGGCTCGCCGCGAAGTGATTGCCGGTGAAGCCGTGGGTGACCAGGATCGCGTTGCGCCCGTCCGGCGCGAGCTGCCCGTAGGTCTCGTACGCGAGGGCCAGCTCCGGCAGAACCCGACCGCTCTCCAGCTTGAAGCCCGGGACCATGAAGCTCTGGTTCATCGCGCGCTCCGGTGTGCTCGATTTGGCCGCCGACGATCAATCCGGCCTACCGGGGGCAAAGCATAGGCCGTCGCGCATCCGAGCGCAACCGGCACACCCGGCGCGTCCAGTAATGAAGCGCGGCTCACGACACGCTGCCGACGTGAAGCGCGATCGTCCCGAGTCCGAAGCGCCGGAAGCTCACGTCGCGGAGCCCCACCGCGGCCATCAGTCGCGCCAGCGCCTCGGGCGTGACGAAGCGCTCCACGGATTGCGGCAGATAGGTGTACGCCTGCCGATCGCCGGCGACCAGGGCACCGATCGCCGGCACGACGCGGTTGAAGTAGACCCCGAACGCCGGGCCCCACAGCGGGACCGCCGGGCGGACGATGTCGAGCGTGATCACCCGGCCGCCGCGCATGGTCACCCGGCGCATCTCGGCGAGCCCGCGCTCGAGGTCCTCCAGGTTTCTGAGGAGAAAGGCCGACATCACGCACGCGAACGCCCCGTCGCGAAACGGCAGCGCCAGCGCGTCGGCGGCGAGCAGCGGGACGCGCGCCACGCGCCCGGCGTCGAGCTTGCCGCGGGCGACCTGCAGCATGCCGTCGGAGAAGTCGGCGCCCGCGATGAGTCGCCCGGGATTGCGCGCGCGCAGCGCGATGGCGAGGTCGGCGGTGCCCGTCGCAAGGTCGAGCGCCGGGCCCGCGGGCGCGGCGGCCGCGGCCGCCGCGACCCGGCGGCGCCAGGCGTGGTGGCGGCCTCCCGTCATGAGGGAGTTCATGAGGTCGTAGCGGCGAGCGATCCGCGTGAACATCGCCCGCACCGCCTCGGCCTTCGAGGGCGAGAAGCTGGGCGCGGCGGTCACTACGCCAGGCCGAGCACCACGGCGGCGAGGACGATCAGCGCGATGTAGCCGTTCACGTTGAAGAAGGCGACATCCAGACGTGAGAGGTCGCGCGGGCTCACGAGCGAATGCTCGTAGGCGAAGAGCGCGACGACCGCGAGCCAGCCGACCCAGTAGATCGGGCCGAGCGCCACCTGCCAGCCCAGCACGGCCAGCGCCAGCGCCGTCAGCACGTGATTCACCCGCGCGGCCATCAGCGCGGCCGGGACACCGAAGCGCGCGGCGACCGAGTGGAGCCCTTCGGCCCGATCGACCTCGACGTCCTGGCACGCGTAGATGAGGTCGAAGCCGCCGATCCAGGTCGTGAGGGCCAACCAGATCGTGAACGCGGGCGGGTCGAACTGGCCGCGCACGGCGATCCAGCCGCCGGCGCCGGCGATGCCGTCGGTGAAGCCGAGCACCCAGTGCGAGAGCCACGTGAAGCGCTTCGTATAGTGGTAGCCGACGAGGAACACGAGCGCGAGCGGCGCCAGCATGAAGCAGAGCGGGTTCAGCATCCAGGCCGCGACGAACATCAGCACCGCACCGGCGACCGCCAGCGCGCGCATCTCGGCCACGGCCAGGAGGCCCTGCGGCAGGTGGCGCCCGGCGGTTCGCGGATTCCGGGCGTCGATGAAGCGGTCGACCACGCGATTGGCCGCCATGGCGCAGGTGCGGCCGCCGACCATGGCGGCGGTGACCCAGCCGACCGTCCACCAGCCCGGCCAGCCGCGGGCCGCGAGCGCCATGGCGATGTAGGCGAAGGGCAGGGCGAAGACGGTGTGCTCGAACTTGATCGCGTCGAGCACGCGCGCAATCTTGCTCAGAGCCCGTATTCCTTCCAGCGCCGGGTGACGCGCTCGCGCATCTCGTCGGTCATCGTGATCTCCTCCGGCCAGGGCTGCGCGACGTCGTCGAGCGCGCTCTTCTCCGTCGCGTCGACGCCGAGCTTGCCGCCGTAGCGGTGGCGCAGCGCCGCATGATCGAGGTCGTCCATCGGTCCCTCGACGATCATCAGGTCGCGCCGCGGGTCGATGTTGCCGGTGGCGCGCCAGGCGACCTCGGAGAGGTCGTGGACGTTCACGTGCTCGCTGACGACGACGATGGTCTTGGCGAGCATCATCAGCCCCATGCCCCAGAGCGCGCTCATGACCTTGCGAGCGTGGCCGGGGTAGCGCTTCTTGATCGAGACGATCACGAGGTTGTGAAAGACGCCCTCGGCCGGCATGTTCATGTCGACGACTTCCGGGAGCATCATCCGGACGATCGGCAGGAAGAGCCGCTCGGTCGCCTTGCCGAGCCAGTAGTCTTCCTGGGGCGGCCGTCCCACGATCGTCGTGGGATAGATCGGCTCGCGCCCGCCGCGTGACGGCCGTCAGGTGAAAGACGGGATAGTCGCGCGCGAGCGAGTAGTAGCCGGTGTGATCGCCGAAGGGCCCTCGCGCCGCCTTCCTGAGGATCGACGTAGCCTTCCAGCACGATCTCGGCCTGCGCCGGCACCTCCAGGTCGTTCGTCACGCAGCGCACCAGCTCGACGCCGCTGCCGCGCAGCCAGCCGGCGAAGACGACCTCGTCGACGCCCGGCGGCAGCGGCGCGGACGCCGCGTAGATCATCGCCGGGTCGCCGCCGAGCGCGATGGCCACGGGCATGCGGCCCGGCCGACGCGGGCTGCTCCTCGGCGACGCGATGATGCTCGGCGCCGCCCTTGTGGGTCTGCCAGTGCATGCCGAGCGTCCGGTCGTCGTACACCTGGAGCCGGTACATGCCGACGTTGCGCCCGCCGGTCCGCGGGTCGCGCGTGAAGACGCCGGGCAGCGTGATGTAGCGGCCACCGTCGGAGGGCCAGCACTGGAGCGCGGGAATCCCGGCCAGCGACGGGTGCGCGGTCTCGACGACCTCCTGGCAGGGCGCGCCGGTGACGCGCCGGGGGCCGGCCTTCACGAGGTCGAAGAGCGTACCGAGCTTCGCGAGGCGCTCGCCGAACGTACCCGGGAGCTTCAAGTCGAGCAGCTTGGCGACCGCTCGCCCAGCTCGTCGAGATGGGTCACGCCGAGCGCCGTCGCCATCCGGTCGTGCGAGCCGAACACATTGACGAGGACGGGCATGTCGAAGCCCTCGACACGCTCGAACAGGAGGGCCACGTTTCGGTCGCTCGCGCTCTTGGACACGCGGTCGGTGATCTCGGTGATCTCGAGGTCGCGCGAGACGGGCGCGGTGATGCGGCGCAGCCGACCGCGCGTTTCGAGGTGACGGACGAGGTCCCGGAGGTCGGTGAAGCTCACACCCTGCTGGATGCAGCCAGGAGAAACGCTACCCCCATCGGTGGTAGCCACGTTGCATGAGAATCGGCTGCGTGGGACGACGGCGGCATGCGCGTCATTGTGCATAGCGGACGGGGGTCCAGTCATACTCGGAGAATGGCGCGCGTCACGAATCACGAGGTGGCCAAGAGCCTTCTTGACAGCCTCAGCGAAGCGCTCGTCGTTCTCGATCCCGCGCTCGAGGTGCTCGAGTGGAATGCTCCCATGGAGCATCTCACCGGCGTGACGCGGGCCGACGCCGTCGGTCGCCGCGCCGAGACGGTCCTGCCGCTGTTCCGCGATGCCGCACTCTCCCCGCTCGTGGGTCGCGCCGCGGCGGGCGAGACCCCGAGACGATCGAGCTGCCGCACACGACCCCCGGCGACGATCGGTCCCGGTGGCTCGAGGCGCGCTGCGTCCCGTGGCGTGACGACGCCGGCCGCGTGGCGGGCGTGGCGGCGTTCTTCACGGACGTGAGCAACCCCCAGCGCCGGGCGCTCCTGCTGCACGCGATGGAGGCCATTGGCCAGTCGCTGACATCGTCGCTCGACCTCAACGAGGTGCTCGACACGATCGTCGGCAAGGCGCTCGAGGTCATGGGCGCCGAGTCGGCCATGGTCGTCCTGGGCGATGCGGGTGCGTCCGAGTACAAAGTCATGCGCGCGGCCGGTCGCCTCAGCGACCAGTACGCGGTGATCGGCTCGATCCCGATCGGCGGCGGACCCGTCAGCGTGGCGGTCCGCGAGGGGCGCACGATCGCCACGCGCAACATCCTGACCGACCCGAAGCTCTGGCTGGCGCCGTTGCGACGCGCCGACATCGAGCGCGAGGGCTTCAAGGCCACGGTGGCCGCGCCGCTCGCCGCGCAGGACCGCATTCTCGGGGCGCTGGTCGTGCACTACTGGACCGAGCGCTCGTTCGGGAGCGAGGAGATCGCCGCGCTCGAGTTCCTGGCCAAGCAGGCGGCCATCGCCATCCGCAACGCGTCGCTCTACGAGGCCGAGCACGCGGAGGCCGCCCGCATCCGGGCCCTGACGACGGTGAACCGCCGCATCTCGAGCGCGCTCGAGCTCGACGCCCTGCTGCGCACCATCTCCGAGTCGGCCGCCGAGCTGACCGGCGCGCGCCTGGCGACCTTCTGGCTGGCCGACGAGCAGCGTCGCATGCTCTCGTTCACGAGCGGCACCGTTCCCGAGATGGCCGACTCGTTCTCGCCGCGGATCATGAGCTACGACCAGGGCGCCGTCGGCTGGGTCGCCCGCCATCGCGAGAAGCTGGTCGTGGACGACCTGGCGACCGACGAGCGGAACATCAACCGCGGCTGGACCGATCGCTGGGGCATTCGGCAGCTTCTCAGGATTCCCGGTCCTCGCCGGCGAAGAGCTGCTGGCGGTGATGGGGCTCGCCCACACCGAGCCCCTTCGCTTCGGCAAGGACAAGCAGGACATGATGGATCTGTTCCTCGCCCAGGCGGCCATCGCCATCCAGAACGCGCGCCTCTACCGCGAAGCGAAGCGGCGGCGCGACGTCGCCGAGGTGCTGGCGCGGCTGGCTCGCGAGCTGACCCTCGACCCTGGAAGTGGAGCCGATCGCCAAGCTGCTCGCGCGCGGCGCGGCCGAGGCTGGTGAACGCACGGGCCGCCGGCGTGTTCCTGCTCGAGCCCGAGGACGGGACGCTGCGCGCGCTGGCCACCCACGGGGTCGACGCCGACACGATGGGCGAGCTGGTCTTCAAGCCGGGTGAGGGCGCGGTGGGCCGCGCCGTCGCCGAGCGCCGCATCGTTGCTACCGCCGACATCCTGGCCGATCCGGCCATTCAGCTCTCGGCCTGGGTGCGCGAGCGGATCCGCGCGAGCGGCTATCAGCGCCGTCGTCGGCGTGCCGCTCCTCACGCACGATCGAGTGATCGGCGCCCTCGGCCTCGGCGCCGACCCGGGCAGCACGTTCTCCGCGCGAGGAGCTGCAGACGCTCGAGGCGCTCGCGGACCAGGCCTCGCTCGCCTTCGAGAACGCGCGCCTCTACGCGAGCGCGCGGCGACAGCCTGGTGCGGCTGCGCGAGACGCAGGCCCAGCTGGTGCAGGCCGCGAAGATGTCGGCGCTCGGCCAGCTCGTCTCCGGCGTCGCGCACGAGCTGAACAACCCGCTCAGCGTGATCATCGGCTACGGCCAGCTCCTGCTGGCGCGTGAGGTGCCGGCGGCGGTGCTGCGGCCCATCGAGCTGATGGTCGCCCAGGCCGACCGGATGGCGAAGATCGTCCGCAACCTCTTGCTGTTCGCCCGGCAGCGCCCGGCCGAGCGCATGCCCGTCAACCTGAACGAGCGTTCTGAGCAGACGCTCGCGCTGCGCGCCAATCAGCTCCAGATCTCGGCCATCGGCGTCGACGCAGAAGTTCGCCCGCGGCCTGCCGTCGGTGCTGGCCGACCCGCATCAGCTCGAGCAGGTGTTCCTGAACCTCCTGCTGAACGCCGAGCAGGCCATGCTCGAGGCCAAGCACGGCGGGCGCATCATCCTGACCACCGGCGTGACCCGCGACGGGCGCTCGGTGTACGCCGAGGTGATCGACGACGGCCCGGGTATCCCCCACGAGGCCCTTTCCCACGTCTTCGAGCCGTTCTTCACGACCAAGACCGTCGGCACCGGCACCGGGCTCGGTCTCTCGGTCTCGTACGGAATCGTCGAGGAGCACGGCGGCCACCTGGCCGTGGACAGCCGGCCGGGCCGGACGGTGTTCCGGCTGGAGCTGCCGGTGGCCCAGTCGACCGCGGCGCGGCACGCGGCCCCGGCGGGCTCGCCGATGGTCGTCACCGGCGACGCGCCGCGCGGCGCCTCGTCGTGGAGGACGAGGCGAGCGTGCTCGACCTCGTCGTGACGATCCTGAGCCAGACCGGCTGGCGCGTCGACGTGGCCACCGGCGGCCGCGAGGCCCTCGAGCGCGTGCGCGCGCCAGCGCTACGACCTGATCGTGTCCGACATCCGGATGCCCGACGGTGACGGCGAGCGAGTTCTATCGCGACGCGACCACGGGCGATCCAGTCGCTCGGCCCGCGCTTCATCTTCATCACCGGCGACACCGCGAACCGCGAGGCCTTCTCGTTCATCCGCGAAGCGGGCGCGCTCGTCGTCGAAAAGCCCTTCCAGCCCGCGTTCTTCCTCGATGCCGTACGCCGCGTGACGTCCTGACGTCACGTCCTGGATTGACACCGACGCCCCGGCAGGCCAGGAGAGGGGGCGAGGTGCGAGATGACCAAGGCCGACTTGGTGGCGATCATGGCGAAGAGCGCCGGAGGCTCGAAGATTTCCGCGGAGCGCGCCACTGAACGCCTCGTCTTGCGGCATCGTCGAGTCGCTGCAGCGCGGTCGGCGTGTGACCATTTCCGGATTCGGGACGTTCGTCGTCACGAAGCGAGCCGCGCGCAACGGCCGCGACCCGCGCACCGGCCAGGAGATTCAGATTCCGACGGCCAAGGTGCCGCGCTTCCGCGCGAGCCGCACGCTCGGGGTCGGCGATCCGCTGACGCCCCGTTCATTGGCTGCCCCATCGTTCATTGGCGGCTGTGGTAAGGTTGGGGCGTTGGTGGGGGATCGTCTAGTGGTAGGACGCGTGGCTCTGGACCACGTAGCGGGGTTCGAATCCTCCTCCCCAGCCAACAAATTAGCTGGTACTGTTGGCGTCGCGTTGATGCGTCGGCCGGCCCCCATCGTCTAGAGGCCCAGGACACGGCCCTCTCAAGGCTGAAACACGGGTTCGAACCCTGCTGGGGCCACCACCGCAAGTTCACTCTCGTGTTCTACGAGTTCTCGCGATTTTCGAAGGTGGCGCTCGTCATCCTCGAAAACCACAGAATCACCCGGAATCACCCCATGGAATGGCAACAAGATGGCAACGGCTCTGCCTACTGGCGTGGTCGGAGCCTCGTCGGCGGTGCGACCACGAGGCCGACCGTCGGTTTCGGATTTTAAGGCGTTGGCCACCAACGTCGCGTCGCACGAGGTCGAAATGGCGAATCCAGCACGTTCCCGCCTGAGCAGGGCAGAAAGTGTCGTCAACAAGATCAACAGGATCGAGCGTGCGCTTGCCGCCCTCGTTGCCAAACGCCGGAGGTTGCATGACGGCGCGCCGAAGCTACACCCGCCACGGTCTGAACGCCCCATGCCCGCATCAAACTAAGAGGATTCAGCGCGATCGACCGCCGAACGGCGGCGGCGCGCGAGCACTTAGCCTCCGACGCGAGCTCGCGAACGCCGTGGGAGGCGGCTTCTCGACCTTACCCCCAGGTCCGGAAGCTGATCGACCTGACGGCGAGGAGCCTCTCGCTGCTCCTCGACCACGTGGATGCCTGGCTGTTCCAGCAGCCCGCCTCGTCAATGCCCGAGCGAAAACGCTCCTGCCGATCCTAGTCCAGCGGCAGGCGCTCGCTGACCATCTCACTTCGCCTCCCGATAGGCTGCCCGTGATGCCCGCGGCTCCCAGCGTGGGTCGGGCAGTCATTTATATTCCTGACAATGGCCGCGACCCTCTGCTGCGACGCACGACGAATGGGCAGGATCCCGCGCACCGGTCACCAGAACTGAATCGACGACGGAAATCGGCACCGTCAAGATTCTGCCCCGCGACGCTGACGCAGCTCACTGCCTAACGGAGATCGCCACGGCGATGACAATGACGACATCGAACGCGCCCTTGGCTCCGCTGACGCGAACGCGTCTCATGCTGCACCGGCGGCGTAACACCGACCCCAGCGGCCACTGAACTGAACACGGGTTCGAATCCCGAACGGGATTTGGCATACAGACGTGTTTCCTGCGACCCGCTGATCCGCCTACCCTTCGAGGGGCTGGCTCAACTGGCGGTTGTGATGCGATATGAATCGGTCGGACCGCCCCGAATGAGCGCACTTCCAGAAATGGCCGCCCCATGTAAGGCTGGTTGACCACGGAGCGGAGAGCGATCTAATCCGCTCCGCCGTTCTCGACCTTCCAGGCCGCATGACTATCGGAGGGCCCGGATGAAGTGTCCCCGGTGTCACCATGAGAACCCTGCTGATGCCGTGTTTTGCCAGAGTGCGGGACGCGGCTAGAAAATGGCTTGCCCCGGCTGTGGCACGGCCAACCAGCTCGGCGCGCCAAGTTCTGCAAGAAGTGCGGCCAGCGCGTCGGTAGCCCCGAGGCCTGCCGCAGGCGTTGCCTGGCCCGAGAGTTCGGCCCCGCCCGAGTCCTACACCCCGAAGCACCTCGCCGAGAAGATCCTCACCTCCAAGAGCCGCCCTCGAGGGCGAGCGCAAGCAGGTCACGGTCCTCTTCGCCGACCTCAAGGGCTCGATGGAGCTGCTCGCCGACCGCGATCCCGAGGAGGCGCGGAAGCTCCTCGACCCCGTCCTCGAGCGGATGATGGAGGCCGTCCACCGCTACGAGGGCACGGTCAACCAGGTGATGGGCGACGGGATCATGGCGCTCTTCGGCGCTCCCGTCGCCCACGAGGACCATGCGGTGCGGGCGTGCTACGCGGCGCTGCGGATGCAGGAGACCGTCGGCCGGTACGCCGACGAGCTGCGTCGGCAGGGCCTCGATGTGCAGATCCGCGTGGGGCTCAACTCGGGTGAGGTGGTCGTGCGAAGCATCGGCAGCGACCTGCGGATGGACTATTCGGCCATCGGCCAGACGACCCACCTCGCGGCGAGGATGGAGCAGTTCGCCAGACCCGGCACCACCCTCATGACGGCCGAGGTGCTCCGACTGGCCGAAGGCTATGTGGCGGTCAAGCCGCTCGGTCCGGTGGCAGTCAAGGGGCTTGAGCGAGGCGGTCGAGGTGTATGAGGTCACGGGGGCCGGGCCAGCGCATACGCGCCTCCAGGCGCTGGCCGGCGCGACAGCTCAGTCGGTTCGTCGGCCGGGATGCCGAGGTGGAGCAGCTCCGCCACGCCCTGGACAAGGCTGGTGAAGGACGCGGTCAGGTGGTCGCCGTGGTCGGCGAGGCTGGCGTCGGCAAGTCACGGCTCTTCTACGAGTTCACGCGCTCGCACCGAGCCAGGAGCTGGCTGGTCATCGAGGCGGGGTCGGTGTCCTACGGAAAGGCCACGCCGTACTTGCCCGTCATCGACTTGCTCCAGACCTACTTCCAGATCGAGACGCGCGACGACCACCGCAGGATCCGGGAGAAGGTCACCGGCAAGCTGCTGACGCTCGACCGGTTGCTGGAGACCACGGTGCCGGCGATCCTCGCACTGCTGGACGTGCCGGTGGAGGACTCCCAATGGGAAGCGCTCGACCCGCCCCGGCGCCGCCAGCGGACGCTGGATGCCGTGAAGCGCCTGCTCGTGCGCGAGAGCCAGGTGCAGCCCTCCTGTTGGTGTTCGAGGATCTCCACTGGATCGATGCCGAGTCCCAGGCGTTACTCGACAGCCTGGTCGAGATTCTGGCCGGCGCCCGGGTGCTGCTGCTCGTCAACTATCGCCCGGAGTACGAGCACCGCTGGGGCGGCAAGAGCTACTACACTCAGTTCAGGATCGCCCCCTGGGGTCCGAGAGCGCCGAGGAACTGCTCGAGCTCCCTGCTGGGGAGCGACACGAGCCTCCAGCCGCTCAAGCAGCTCTTGATCGAGCGAACGGAGGGCAACCCGTTCTTCGTCGAGGAAAGCGTCCGTACGCTGGTCGAGACGCGTGCCCTGGCGGGCGAACGCGGCGCGTATCGCCTGACTCGGGACGTGACGGCCATCCAGGTCGCGCCAACGGTGCAGGCGGTCCTGGCGGCCCGGATCGACCGGCTGCCGCCGGAGGAGAAGCGGCTGCTGCAATCGGCGGCCGTCATCGGCAAGGACGTGCCCTTCGTCCTCCTTCGCGTCATCGCCGAGCTTTCTGACGAAGAGCTCCATCACGGCCTCGCCCGGCTCCAGGCCGCGGAGTTCCTGTACGAGACGAGCCTGTTCCCGGACCCGGAATTCACCTTCAAGCACGCCCTCACCCACGACGTGGCCTACGGGAGCCTGCTCCAGGACCGGCGCCATGCGCTGCACGCCCGGATCGTGGAAGCCATCGAGGCCTCCTATCCCGACCGGCTCGCCGAGCACGCCGAGCGGCTGGCTCACCACGCGCTCAGGGGCGAGGCGTGGGAGAAAGCGCTGATCTACGTCCGTCAGGCCGGCGCCAAGGCCATCGGTCGCTGCGCCTACCGGCAAGCGGTAGCGTACTTGGACCAGGCTCTGGTCGCCTTGCGGCATCTCCCGGAGAGCCGGGAGACGATCGAGCAGGCCATCGACATTCGGTTGGACCTCCGCAACGCCCACATGCCACTGGGCGAACACGATCGGATGGTCGAGCACATCAGCGCCGCGGAGCCACTCGCCACCGCGCTCGACGACCGACCCCGGCTGGCCCGGGTCCTCGCGTACATGAGCAGCAACTTCTTCATTGCCCGAGATCATCACCGAGGCGATCGACGCCGCTGAACGCGGCCTCGCCGTCGCCGCCGGTCTGGACGACTTCCGGCTCGATACGGAGCTGAACTTCCGCCTCGCCCAGATCCACCACGCGCTGGCCAACTATCCGCGCGCGGTCGAGCTGACCACGGCGGAACATCGGGATCCTCACGGGCGATCGAGCGTATCGAGCCTTCACCGGTCCCAACCTGACCGCCGTCACTCTCGCACGCCTCTCTGGCGCGATGGCTGGCCGAACTGGGACGGTTCAGCGAGGCGATTCCTCTGGCGGAAGAGGGCGTTCGCATTGCGGAAGCCATTGAGTACCTGAACAGCCTCGTCGTGGCGCTGTGTTGGCTCGGCGTGCTCCACCTCCGGCGCGGCGATCTCGCCGGCGCCATCCCGGTGCTGGAACGCGACGTTCGACTGTGCCAGGCGGCCGAGATCCTCACGGTCTACGCGTGGGCGACTCCGTGCCTGGGCCTCGCGTATGCGCTCTCGGGTCGGGCGTCGGAGGCGCGACCGCTCCTCGAGCAGGCTGTCGAGCACGGCGCCAAGGTTACGGGCGAGCACGCGTGGCAGATCGGCGTCACCGGGGAGGGCTACTTGCTGGCCGGCGACAGCGAGAATGCAACGAGACTCGCCGATCGCAGTCTGAGACTGTCGCGCGACGCCGAGGAGCGAGGCTACGAGGCGTGGGCGCTGACGGCTGCTCGGCGAAATCGCCTCGCGCCACGATCCTCCGGACGTGGCCCGGGCTGAGGACCACTATCGCCGGGCGCTCGCCTTGGCCGACGAGCTGGCGCATGCGCTCCTGCCGCCCACTGCCACCTCGGCCTCGGCAAGCTCTACCGGCGCACGGGCGAGCGCGAGCAGGCGCAGGAGCACCTCACCACCGCGACGACGATGTACCGCGAGATGGGGATGACGGTTCTGGCTGAGCAGGCGGAGGCGGAACTGAAGGGATTGAAGATGAAGTGTCCGCGCCGCCATAACCTCGCCCTTGCCCACACGGCACTCCTTCGCCTAGCCTGTCCCCGGCCGATTCATAGGGGCAAGGGGAGGCTGATGCGCCGGGGTCCAAAGCCCGCGAAGTCCAGGAAGCCAAGCCCCCGCGTTGCCCGGCAAGTCGCCCAAGGGACGAGGGCACCAGGGTCCGCGACCTGGAGAAGCGCCTGGCGGAGGCGCTGAAGCGCGAGGCGGAGGCGCTGGAACGGGAGACCGCAGCGCTGAAGCGTGCGTCTGGAGGCGCAGGAACAGCAGACGGCCACGAGTGAGATCCTGCGCGTGATTTCCAGCTCTCCGACGGACGTTCAGCCCGTGCTTGACACGGTCGTCGCCAGCGCAGCGCGTTTCTGCGGGGCTCATGACGTGACGCTGTTCCAGGTCGATGGGGACAGTCTTCGGTTTCCTGCCCACTATGGTCCGATCCCAGTTCCCGAGGAGGGCTCGATCCCACTGGATGCGGGGACACGTGTCAGGGCGCGCCGTGCTCGAGCGGCGGGTGGTTCACCTGGCTGATGTTCATGCTGAAGCGGCGGAGTTTCCTGAAGGAGCAGCCTATGCCCAGAGGTACGGCCACCGAACGATCGTTGCGGCTCCGCTGCTTCGGGGAGCGTGGCATCGGCGCGCTCCTGCTCCGCCGCACAGTGGTCGATCCGTTCACTGACAAGCAGATCGAGCTCCTGAAGACCTTTCGCCGACCAAGCGGTGATCGCCATCGAGAATGTGCGGTTGTTTACGGAATTGGACGGTCGAAACAAGCAACTCACCGAATCTCCTCGACCAGCAGACTGCAACAAGCGAAATCTCGCGCGTGATCAGCAGCTCACCAACCGATGTGCAGCCCGTGTTCAATGCAATCGCCGAGAGTGCCGCACGCCTTTGCGACGCCGTGACGGCGAACCGTCTTTCGCTTCGACGGAGCGCTCATCAACCTGGTGGCGCACCGCAACGTCGACCCAGCAGCGACTCGATGCCCTCCTCCCGCCGGGTTTACCCGATGCTCCCGGAGCCGGGGGCCGTGGCCGGCGAGCGATCATCACGCGCTCCGTCGTGCAACGTCGCCGACGCCAGTGAGGATCCGAGTACACGCTCCCCTCGCAACGACGGCGGGCTTCCGAAGCGCGTGCTCGGCGTCCCGATGCTGCGGGAGGCGCGACGCCACCGGTGTGATCCTCAGGTCGCTCGAGATCGAGCCGCGCCCTTCTCGGAGGCGCACACGGCCCTGCTGAAGGCTGGCCGATCACCAGGCCGTCATCGCCATCGAGAACGTGCGGTTGTTCACCGAGACGAAGGAGGCGTTGGAGCAGCAGACGGCGACTGCGGAGATCCGGGCGGTGTGTTCAGCCGTGTGGCCGATCGACTGCGGCAGCCGGCCTCGACTCGGCAGTGGCGGACGCCGTCCGCCTCTGCCGGGTCAGCCGAGGCGTCGGTGTTTCGGTGTGACGGCGAGCCGATGCCCTCGTCGCTCGCACGTGCGGCGGACGCCTTGAATTCCACTCGGACGAGTTGCAACGCCCGTCGAGTGGAAGGCTCTCGGCGAGCAAGGCCATACGGCGAGGGCCGAATCGTACAGATCGACGATCTCGTGCGACCTGACCGGACGGCATGGTGGAGACGCGAATACCCGGAGGCTCGGGAACTGCAACGCCGGGTCGGGTAATCAGCAACCACGCCTCTGTGCTCTGTATGCTGCGTCGAGGGGTCTGCGTCGGTTTGGTCGCGCTATCGGCTGCGCCGGCGCGCGGTTCGCCCGCTTTCGCTGACAGACGGGGATCAGAGCTCGCGGGAAGACCTTCGCCTCGACCAGGCGGTCATCGCCATCGAGAACGTGCGCCTGTTCACCGAGCTCCAGGCGAGCAACCGCGAGCTGACCACGGCGCTGGACACGCAGACCGCCACCAGCGACATCCTGCGCGTCATCAGCCAGCTCGCAGACGGATGTCCAGCCGGTGTTCGACGCGATCGTGGCCAGCGCCGTCCGCTTGCTGCGGGGCTACTCGGGCACGCTGACCCGGGTCGCCGGCGATCAGATCGAGCTCGCCGCGCTCACGAGCACCGGCGCCGACTGGCGACGCCGCCCTGAGGGCCGTCTTACCCACGGTCGCTCCAATCTGACGGGACACTCGTCCATGGTCGATTCGCGATCGCGCGCCGCTCAATGTCGCCGACCGCCCAGACTGATCCCCGGCTGCCGCAGAGCCAGCGCGCGCCTTCGCTCGTGTCCGTGGCTTCCGAAGCCCGGCCGCGGTGCCGCTGCTCCGTCACGACGAGGCGGTGGGCGCGATCGCGGTGACCCGCCGCGAGCCCGGCGGATTCACCGACGACGAGATCGCGCTTCTCAAGACCTTCGCCGATCAGGCGCGTGATCGCGATCGAGAACGCCCGCCTGCTGACCGAGCTGCAGGCGCGGACGCAGGAACTCAGCGCGCTCGGTCGGCGAGCTTCAGGCACTCGGCGAGGTGAGCCAGGCTGTTAGCTCAACCCTCGATCTGCAGACGGTGCTGAGTACGATCGTCGCGCGCGCGACGCTGCTCGCCGGGCGCGGACGCGGGCATCATCTACGAGTACGACGGCGAGCGGGAGATTTTCCGTGCCGCGGGCCACTGAGCGCCTCGAGCCGGAGATTGTGGAGGTGCTGGTGACGCGCACCGGTGCGCAAGGCGAGAGGGGCCACAGGGCGGCTCGCGGTCTTGCGGGAACCGGTGCAGCTGTTCGGATATTCATATCGACTACCTGCCGAGCCTTCAGCGCGCGCGCGACAGCGTCGTTCGTGCCGGTTACCGGGCATTGCTCGCTGTTCCCCGCTGCGCGAAGGTCACCTGATCGGCGGACTTACCGTGATGCGGAAGATGCCCGGCGAATTCCCGCGCGAGACGATTGAGCTGCTACAGACATTCGCGACCCAGTCCTTCCTCGCCATCCAGAATGCCCGGCTCTTTCAGGAGATCGCGGACAAGAGTCGCCAGCTCGAAGTCGCCAGCCAGCACAAGTCGGAGTTCCTGGCCAACATGTCGCACGAGCTGCGGACGCCGCTCAACGCGATCATCGGCTTCTCGGAGGTGCTGTCCGAGCGGATGTTCGGGGAGCTCAACGAGAAACAGGAAGAGTACCTGAAGGACATTTACGCCTCGGGGACCCATCTGCTGTCATTGATCAATGACATCCTCGACCTCTCGAAGATCGAAGCCGGTCGGATGGAGCTTGAGCTGTCGGACTTCGACCTCCCCACGGCCATCGAGAACGCCCTGACGCTGGTGCGGGAGCGAGCCGGGCGCCGGAGCATCGCGCTGCGTACGGTCATCGACGAGCGGCTGGGTCAGATGCGCGGGGACGAGCGCAAGGTGCGGCAGGTCGTGCTGAACCTGTTGTCCAACGCCATCAAGTTCACGCCGGAGGGTGGGCGGATCGAGGTCCAGGCCGCGCCAAAGGACGGGCTGGTCGAGGTCTCCGTCAGCGACACCGGCGTCGGCATCGCCCAGGAGGACCAGGAGGCGGTTTTCGAGGAGTTCCGCCAGGTGGGGACGGCGGCGAAGAAGGTGGAGGGCACCGGGCTCGGGCTAACGCTGTGCCGGAAGTTCGTCGAGCTGCACGGCGGCCGGATCTGGGTGAAGAGCGAGCTGGGCGCGGGCTCGACGTTCACCTTCACGCTGCCGGTGCTCCGTGGCGAATGAGTTGATCCTGATCGTGGAAGACAATCCCCAGAGCTTGAAGCTGCTGCGGGACATACTCCAGATCAAGGGTTACCAGACCCTCGAGGCCGAGACCGGTGAAGAGGGCGTGCGCCTCGCGCGCAGGCGGCAGCCGGCGCTCATCCTGATGGACATCCAACTGCCCGGCATCAATGGCATTGAGGCCCTGCAACGGCTGCGGGCCGATCCTGTGACGAGCGCGACCCCGGTCATCGCCGTCACGGCTTCGGTAATGACCCAAGACCGATCGCGAATCATGGCCGCTGGGTTCAACGGCTTTCAGAGCAAGCCGATCAGCGTCAACCAATTGCTGGCCACGGTGCGCGAGACCCTCGACAAGCCATGAGCCGCGTCGTTACCAAGAGAAGCCGATCTGCGGGTCGACTCTCATCAATGGTCTGGTTAGCGAACCTGTCACCGCCAGGGGTTGTGTGCGGGGATAGTGAACCTGTCAATCAATCCGGGTGTGGTCTCGCTCTCCTATCACTAAATGACTTAGCTGCATGAGAAGGAGGAGAGAAGAGAGAGATACAGAGCCCCTCCCCCGGAAAATTTACTGTGCTCGCACCGCTGCGCCAGGCCGGTAGAATGTCACCAGGTTGTTAAGCGTCGTCGCGACATCTGGATGGTTCTGCCAAGAGCTCCGTATAATCGGATCCAATGAGTCCCGGCGGGCGCGGCAACCACCGCCGTGGTCGTTAGCGCTGCCGTTTGTCCGGGTCGTTCTCGCTTGCCACCGCCGTGGCCCTCGGCGGCTTTCATCACGACGTCGATCACGCGGTCGACTACGTGCTCTCTTCAATCGGCAACGGGATCTCCGCCCGGCGGCCTTCCTGCGCTACTACCTGGAGGGCCGCCCGGAGCGCGTTGTGCTGGCGCTGCACTCCTTGGGAGCTATTCGCGCTGCTGGCGGCCATCGCGTGGTGGACGGGGTGGCCGCTTCTGTGGGGCCATCTACGGCGGTGCCGCCTTACCATGCTCCTGCTCGACATCGCTTTCAGCGGCGCGTTGCTCCCGAACGAACATCGCGCTGCGCTTTTGCAGCCTTGCCTTCGGGCGCCACTGGCTTCACCGGCGCGGCCCTGCTGGTTGCGGCGACCGGGCGCATCGTGCCCGAGTAAGGAGTACCCGGTCGGCCTTCTTCGCCAAGGGCGCATCATCCGGTGACGAGAGCCGCGTAGATCGCAAATTGCTGCGCGACTCGCCCGTGATGCGGCCCGGATTGTCGAGAGGATAAGTCGCCCGTCGCCGAACTCCTCTGACTGATTGATACCCGCGTGCGGCCCGACGCGCCCCGACCACCGTGACGCGACGAGCTTCCGCCTAAAATGGCTACCGACTCACTACCGTGGCGCGTCCGTGAGGGGTGATGTGTGATGGTGGGTGACGGTAGCGGAATGCTGAACCATGACCTCCGCACCTCGCCCCGGGCCTCGATAGATACGAACGGCGCGACAGGAGGCCGCGCCGTCCCAATACCAGACTGGAGCTGACAAGGCCGAGCCTGGCTACGGCGTACCCGGCATACCGAGTGTGCTGATCGACGAGCAGCCACCGACCGCCGTCTTGACCCACGTCTGGCTGGTTCGAATCATCAACACGCTCATCTTCCCGCGTTCTTGTCGATGAATGCGTTCGGTCATTGTACCCGCTGACAACACGACGTTGCCGTCCTCGGCAAACGCGGCGCACGACTCGCCGGGCCAGACCCTGGCGCGCGTCGATAGTTCTGATACATTGGTGGGCGAACGTGCGATACGCCTCCTTCCCCTCGATCCTGAACCCGCACAGCTGAGTTGACCACCACGTTATCGGCAACGTCTGCGAGGACTCCCTCGACATCGTTCCGCGCCCGCCTGCGCGCGCTTGGCGCCAATATCCGCGACCTCCCCGGCCGGACTAGTCTGAGCCCATACCACAGGTGCGCCGTTCCTAATAGCAAGAGCAGGACGAGAGAACCAGTTAGCATTTTCATGAAGCCCTCTTTCGTTCCATCGCACGAGCATGACTTTGGCGAATACGTCTGTGTTCCGTGAAGGGAAACCAACGCGCCAATGACCCGGCAGACCTCGTGAACACAGATACTCTCGCTGGAGAGCAATGACCGAGGTTAGCAGGGCTTCGAAAGGCAGTCCTCGGCGTGTACCCGATCTGGGGACATCGCTGACTCCCCAGCCGGACGATAAGGGCGGATTGTCTTGCGCCCGCCCACAGGTTGTCGTGGGGTCGGTATCGAGACCACCGTGTCGGGATGATGTGCCGCGAGGCGCTGGCGCTGGTGCGCCACGCGGCGTTCAGGCCAGACTCCCGCCAGCCATCCTCCACCGAGGTGCCCATGCGGCGGATCGGGCTCGCGGTCATTTTCGCTTTCAGCCTCAGTCTTGCGCCGCTCGCGGCCGAGGCGCAACAAGCGGGGAGGATTTGGCGGATAGGCCTGTTGATTACGGCTCGCCTGACCCTGCCCGACTCGCCTGGTGGAGGGCCTTTCAGGACCGATTACGCGAGCTGGGGTACGTGGAAGGACAGAACGTCGTCTTTCAACCGCGATGGGGAAACGGACAGGTGAGCCGACTCCAGGGCTTGGCCACTGAACTTGTTGCCGCCAAGGTTGACATATTAGTGACAGCGGGCAACCCCTGCAGCGCTCGCGGCCAAGCAGGTAACAAGCTCTATTCCCATCGTGACCGCGACCGGTCCTGACCCAGTCGAGCTCGGACTCGTGGCGAGCTTGGCGCGACCGGGCGGAAATGTCACGGGTGTGACATCGATATCCAGCGAGTTGTCCGCGAAGCGGCTAGGACTGCTCAAAGAGCTGATCCCACAGTGTCCCGAGTGGCCGCCCTCTGGGATCGTGCCGCTCGCGGGTCGGCGCTCGCTGTACGGGACACGGAGGTTGCGGCTCGATCACTGGGAATCGCTCTGCAAAGTGTCGCCGTGCGCCCCGATCCCAGAGACCTACGATGCCGCATTCGTGGCCATGAAGCGCGACGGCGCCGGGGCGGTCATCGTGATGCAGAGCTCGGCTTCTTTGCCAGCTACCAACGGATCGCCGATCTCGCTCTCACACACCGCCTGCCCAGTGCCGGCGGATCGAAGGAGTATGCCGTGGCTGGTGGACTCATCAGTTACGGCGCGGACTTACCCGGATCTCTTCCGGCGCGCCGCCGGTCTTCGTGGACAAGATCCTCAAGGGCGCCAAGCCGGCTGACCTGCCCGTCGAGCAGCCCACGAAGTTCGAGCTGGTCATCAATCTCAAGACGCGCCAAGGCGCTCGGCCTCGACGATCCCGCCGACGCTGCTGCTGCAGGCGAGTCAGGTCATCCAGTAGCGTGCGCTGACCAACGCGGGCCAGCTCCTCGGCTGCCCGCGTTAGCAGCACTCCCGCCAGCCAGTCGAGGTGTTCATGCGGCTGCATCGATGGGCTCGCGGGCGCTGCGTCTCTCTGACGTTATCGGAGTCTCGGACGTCAGTTCTCCCGTAGACACAGGAGACATGGAATGATGATCAAAGAGCTACGAGAGGTAGTCGGCGCGCTCAGTCTCGTGATGGTACTTCTGGGGTGCTCGTCTTCAGCCCCGCCGCCTGCAGAAGTCAAGGCGAAGCCGGTTCTACCGCCGGAACCTGTTGTGAACCATTCGCCCTCAGACGCACAGCCGGGTCAGAAGATCGAGCACGGCGAGTTGATCCTCGACGTCGATGAGGCGAGGAGGCAGCTGAATGCCCAGCACCATTCTTACAAGGTCCTGGAAACTCGAAGAGTGCCCGGGCCGTTCCAGCGCGCCCGCGATGACCGACGTCAAAGACTTCGCCCTTTCGAAGAGTGATCTGGACGTGATCAACCCGGGGCCAGGCGAGTACGTCCACGTCATGGAGGGACAGCGGCACGGCTATGACAACCTGACCATCGGTATCACCTATACGGCACCGGGCGGCGCTCCGCCGATGCACACCCACAAGGGCGAGGAATCCCACGTGCTCTTGAAAGGGCAGAAGGTTCTCTACGCGCTGGGTGACAAGATATTTGTCAAGGAGGGACCCTACATCGTCAACATTCCTCCTGGCGTGCCTCACTCGTTCCAGAACCTGGAAGATGAGGTCGCGGAACTCGTCGTAATATTCCCTAGCAACGTGTGGGAGTACGACGTTCTGGACTTACTTCCCGTTTTCCACTCCCGAGGCCAAGGCAATGGCGGAGGAAGCGAGGCGAGCTGAAGGCGCAATCCCGCGGTAAGTAAGAGGGCTTAGGTCGGGATTGCAGGTCCTGAGGTCTAACATCGGGATGAACCTCGACGGTCCCGCAGGTTATCCCGAGCGTTCGGCGTACAACCAGGAGCATTGAGCCATTGAGTCTGCTTCGCCAGCGCAGCCGACGCATCCCGCACGCGCCGCTGCCGCGGGCCGACCAGATCATCGCGTAGTAGCGCGTGCTCGATCAACGCGGCCGACTCCTGAGAGCAGCACTCGGTTCGCCGGGTTTCCGCGCCCGCGCAGCTGGGAAAATGGGCCGCGCGTTCGGGACCTGAATCTTCAGGTCACCCATAGGTGTCGACTCCCAATCGGGGAGTTATGATCAAACTTTGCACATGTGGTCGTCCGCGTTTCACAGAAGCTCCTCCGCCCCGCTGCATAGCCTTCCAAAACCACACCGCGCGGCTAACTACTGGGATAGATCGTCGCTTGGGCCTACTCTTTAATTGGCACTGGGCTTGCCTTTAAGAGATCGCGCTGTCTTAAGGGGAACATGGAGAAGCAGATGAACGCCACCTTAATAAATTGAAGGAGTTCAAGGAATGAATCGTAAGCTCTGTCGTTCACCGCGATTTTCGGATCTGCGCTCGCCCTCATCGCTTGCTCCATGGGGCTTGTTTCACAGGCCAACGCCATTACCTGACGCAAAGTAGCACGCAATTCCTCGGTACCATCAACCTGATATTCCAGCTAGTGGTGCTCTCTAGAGGCCAGTTACATTAACTTCTTGAGTGACCTGGCTCCAAACGGAAGCGGTAGCTTCTCGGGCCAGGCCATCGATCGCCCCGGGTAAATAGCCCCCCTCTGTTATCCAACGTGCCCCACCTGACGAGTACGGGTTCTTTGTCAAAGATGCAAACCGAACCAATACGGGGAGCTTTTGACACTGGTTTCACCTTACCTGATCGGGAATATGACGCCGATCAGGCGGTGCCTTGTTTGGTACGTGGCGGGCTTGACTGAACCTTCTGACATTCCGAGCACCTTCGGTACCTGTGGAGCCACTGGCTGCGGCTCTCTCCCATTGGGGCTCTACAATCCCGGAGGAACCTTTCGCCCCTGAGCCCAGCCCCCTGCTCCCGCTCGGCTCCGGCTTGACTTGTGGTCCGCTCAGCGGAAGCGGTTGCTTGCACCGGCACCAGCTGACAGCAGACTCTGGGACCCTCGAGCCCTGACCGCAACCTCGATAGGCCGACCCCCATTGCGGTCCTGGCCCTCGCGCTTCTGTCCTCGCTATTGATGGTCGTTATGTCATGCTAGCGCCCAGGGACGGTCTCGCGACGGTATAGCTAAACATTCTCGGTGGACTGAAAATGGAGCACTCGCCCACGAGCCGCGACGGGTACTGGTTGGGAGCCTACGCTGTAGCACGACAGCGGCGGCGGAAGCGTTGAGAAAGAGCCGAGCACCAACGACAGTGACTCAGCCTCAGCAACCGTCGAAGGCGGACGCGCCAGCCCTCCTCTGGTCCGCCTGACTGAGTCGACACGCGAGCGACCGGACCGGCAGTCGTTTACTTGGTCTTCATTAGAGTGATCTCATGAGGGTTGGCGCGAACGGCTCCTTGAGAGTCCCTTCATCTGATTCCCTCGATCAAAAGCTCCGTCGGGTTCTGTTTGCCGAACGTGAGTCGGTTGCCATTAAGTGTGCCGACCATTTTGAATTCAGCGGTCCTCGCCCGGAGATGCGACTTGCCCGTGGACCTTGTCGCGCTTTCACCTGCTCGATGGTCAAGTGATACCGCCCGGTTGCGCCTTGTAACTGCTTGTTTATCCATGTCCCGCTCCACACGCCGACCAACGACTGCGGGTCAAGCGGCGTTTGCGACAACGCGGCGCCCGCGAGGGCGGTTAACGCAACAGCGGACGCAATGAAAGCTCCGATAAACGGCCGATGGTTTGGATCACGCATCGTGCTCCTCCCTGAGTCCCTTCCGCGCGGGATTAGACGCCCTGTTGTTGGACCACATGACGAGACGCTACCATGTTCTTGTGCTGCGCGTCGCGTCCGGAAGGCGGTGGCCGTCGTCACGGAGATAATCCGGGACCTGGCGCACGAGCGGATCAGCTTGAAGCGCGCGACCGTGGAGGCAAGCTGGCGATGCGACCTGACGAAGGGTTTTACTGCTTGTCGGGTTCTGCGCGCTCGCCGCCTGCAACCGCGAATACCCACAACAGGACCGACGTGGCAGCCTACAACGCCTGCAAGGGGCGGATCCCGACGAACATCACGATTGACGTGGGTGTCCCTGACGGCCGCTACTGGTGGACGACGCGCGAGGGCTCGTATGGGCAGAGCCAGCCGTACGTGACTGCATGCGGGAGGAGTTCGCGAAGACGAGGCGGCCATGACGATTCTGAACGACACCTGACGCCCGCCTCTGGCACTCGGGCTCCGCATCAAACCGCGTGCTGCGCGTGATGCTGCACGCGCGCTGGAGCGAGATCGGGAGCGCATGACCCTGCCGCTGGCCGACCTTGAGGCTTTCGTCCACGACCACCGCCCGCACGGCGGGATGACGGGCGACGCGACGGATCCCGCGGAACGGCTACCCGCGTTCACCGTGGCGTCCCGCGTGTGGGGGTGGTGTTTGAGCGGTGGGTGACGCCGGATGGCGGAGCGGGCCTCCTACACGCTGCGTCGCGGAACTGAACCTTCGGGCGTATCCATAACGACCTTCCGCACTGTCGGCGTACTGACGAACGTTGCCCAGCTGGCCAGGCTCCGCCATTGGACAATTGCCCCTTGCATGGCCAAGGAGGTGAGTGGCCTGGAAGATCAACACGTCCCGTTCCGGCCTTGTTGTTCGTCTTGCTGGCCTCGACGAGCTTCTCCCTTGGCATCTTCGATGTCCGCAACCGCACTAGAATACAGTCCAGCACCCTGGAGCACTTTGATCGCATCTCCGGCGTCAGCGGTCGCGAGCACGAGCAGCTTTTTCGCCTGGCCGAAGTTCCGTGCTCCATCTCGCCCTGTCCGCTCGATCCAGGGAAGACCGGATGTTCTCGGAGCGCGAGTTGATGGAGCGGAGGAACGCACCGATATCCGCGATTTCCCGGTTGCTCAGGTAATCGCGCCAACGAAACAACACCCCGACGGCGAGGCGCTAAAGGCGTGAGGTGGTGTAGAAGCGGACGGCATCCTCGATCGTATCGACGCAGGTTGTTATGGAAGAAGGGACCGGTGTCGGCGGCCTCGACGAGTCGGTGGCGTGTTGAACGCTGCCGTCACCAAACGAGCCGTCGAATCTTAGGTTCGTCCCGAAGCCGCCGTCGCGCGGCCTCGGTTCCCCAGTGACGTCGGTCGATGCGGCACCACGTTCTCGACGCCTATATCGAAGTTGAGGTTCATACCTGACGCGCGTTGTTGGCACCGGCGTTCGTGTGGACACAGGTTGCATTTCCCTCGGGCGATGGTCAGGTCGGGACTGACCCCAAAGGCAGGCGGGTTCACGAAGATCCGCCTCCCCAATTCTGGATTTGCCGCCCCGCCCGCCGGCTTCAGAGTCAACGCATTGGTGCCCGTCAGGACCAACTCATCCCGGCGGCCAAGGGCGAGCTGGAACGCCGACAGAGCGTCGAGCTCCCGTCGGTCGGCAGCCGAAAGTCCGTGCCCGGCCGTCGCTTTAGAGTTTTGGTGAAGTGCTGGGTGACGGCGCCGGTCGCGAAGCCTCTCAGGCTCCCGGCGGTCCCCGCCCCAGCCAGTTCGCTCGGTGGGGCCGCTGGGCGACCTGAGAGAAGTGCTCAACGCCAGCGTGTGAGGTACGCCCCGCATCACGAACTTGCTTTCCAGATCGTCGAACCCGTCTACATTTTCCAGGACTCAGACCGAACTGCGCGCATCAGGGTCGGGTTCTCGAAGTTCTCCGCGAGAGGGCCGGCATGAACTCTGCCACGAACAACGGATCGTTAGCCGGCAGGGTCGCGATGAAGGCCGGATCTATGGTGAAGTTATTTCTCGCAGGATGGCAGGTTCCACAGGTGCGGCCATTGCCGTTGAAGGTTTCCTTGAAGAAGAGTTCTTCTCGCCCGTGCCACCACGAGCATCGCAAAAGATCAGCCAAGTCGACTCTGCTGGGCTTCGGCTGGGCCAGGGACCAAGACGCTGAACGGGCAACAAGGAGATTGGCCTCAGGCTCTGAGTCGCGCGTGCCGCCTCTGCCGCGCCCACGAACGTGGCGAGCCGCCCGCTTGCTGGCGCTGTAGTAGATCCGCTGGAACAGCGTGGGCGAACCGAAGAGTAGGCCGCCATCCAGGGCTCACCGGCTCGGGTGACGACCACGAGGTCGATCGCGAAGCCTGCGAGCTGTTTGCGGTCCAGGTGGGTTTCGAGGGTCGTGGCGCTTCCTGGGCTTGTGGCGCCCGATGCGCAGCATCGCATCACCGGTCTCAGGCTTCACGCTGCGCCCGGGCCGGGGCGGTTGCGCATCAGCCAAACGTCGAAGGTCTCGGTGGGGAAAGGCCCTGCACCTCCACGGAAAGCGAGCCGTTGGTGAGATCAAGCGTCAAATGGCTGTCGGCCTTTAGCAATACGTAACTGAACGAAGTACAA